>Ga0335398_10000285_pt1 | contig 88342 bp, 74 predicted proteins | sample BON03_FD_205742 | JGI IMG/M metagenome (GOLD analysis project Ga0335398, IMG submission 205742) | Freshwater microbial communities from Lake Bonney liftoff mats and glacier meltwater in Antarctica - BON-03 (spades assembly) (version 2) | ecosystem: Environmental > Aquatic > Freshwater > Ice >... | reverse complement strand
CCAATTCCTTATCTGAATCTTTCAAAGATTTAAGGATATTATTCGTTCGCGCTCTCACAGTCTCCACTTTCTCATTCGAATCGATAAGGTAGAAAGTCTCTTCATAAACGAACATTCGGCCGGGAGTAGGCGCATAGGTATTTTTAGGAGGAGTCACAAGATCTGTATAAAATTTACGAATAAGTGTATACTTGGTACCTTCTGCAATCACGTTTACTAAATCTTTTGGACCAATCCCCGGTATAAACTCAAACCCCTTTTTCACCAATAGTTTGGGCAACATCCCAGGAGCTCCAGTTGCTATCAGAATTGGAGGTCGCTCCAACATCGCGTACTCCAAGTAATCTTTATTTAAAAATATGGTATTCCCAGCCTCATTGATGACCTCTAACTCATTATCATGAACATTGAATCGGTAGGCTACATTCTCTTTCACCCCAGCATTAGTCGTACCTATATCTGCTCTAGACCAATCTTCAAATAAGTATGGCGAACCATCGACTTCGGTATAGCTCGATAGTCTCGCGGGTGCACCATTTAAATTGATATTAGAAATTTGTGCCATTGCTCCCTGAGAGCAAAATAAAGCCGCTATAATAAACGATTTCCCCATTTTAATATTTAATTACTTTTTTATATAAAATCAAATTATTGGTTTGAATTTTTAGAATGTACAATCCTGCTGGACCATTTAGTCTCATTTCCAGTTGAACTTCTTCTTCAGTTTTTGTTGACTCATTGATCAGGTAACTTCTTCCTGCCATATCCAATATTTCAAGGAACAGTCGGCCACGGTATCCATTCGAGATAGTAATATTCAATTTATCCGAAGTTGGAATAGGTCCTACAAAAACTCCAAATCTACTAAGCTCGACTTCTTGGTCTGGGATCGCTGAGATCACAATTGGATCAGAGATTCGATTACATATATCACTGAAAATAGCCACTTGATATAATCCATCCTCCATAACTTCAAGTGATCTACTCGTTCCTCCTTCGACCAATTTGCTATTGATATACCACTGATACGATGTGCCTGGTTGTTGTGAAGTCAATACATTTCCATTGACCACAATCGTTGGCTTGGCTAATTCATTTTCTCCTACTTGAATTGATTGATCGAAAACCGTTGAACCAGAAGCATTAGAAATTGTCAGTTTCACATTGACCTCCCCTGCTTGGTCAAATACAAAGATTGGATTCCGTTCAGTTGAAGTTCCCTTCCCTCCAAAATCCCATACATAGGAAGAGATCGAACCCTCACTGAGGTTTTCGAAAGAGATCGCTGCTCCTACACAATTGAAATTGCTACTAAAATTGGCAAATAGAACAGCTGCACAATTTTGACTTAACCAGCCTGTTGCATTTGAAACTGAAGCACTGACCCCCAAATTAATGATTGCCTTACCCTCATGATCAACATTGGAAATACTGAGATTTTCAAAACAATATTTCTTATACAGGTTATGTGTTAGTTTTCCTTTGCCTGAGGCCGTAATCAATGCTTTCGATTCAGTGGTAGCTGAGACAGCTATCGAATTCAAAATAATAATTTCTCCAGCTTGATCTAAATCAAGTTCGGAACCAGCGCCTACAGAAAGCGAGTCGACTTGGATACGTTGAACTTTCTGAAGGACTTTTCCTCCAACTAGACTTAAGTTTTTAAATCCTCCTGTATTTAAAATAAACGTACCTGAAGTTATGGCGAGAGACTTAAGATCTAACGAAGAATTATTTTCAAAATTACCCGTCGTCCCATTAAATTTTAATGCTATGCCTTCCTTGATGGTAACAGTGGCCCCAATATTGAAATCACCAGATACTTCAATTGTATTTAGTTCTCCAATAAGACTCGACTGACCTAACATCGCAAATTTATTAAGTTTAAGAGTAGAAAATCCAGTTCTAACATTAGCATTGGAAATAGTTAATTGATCCAGTTTCCCCGCTTCAAGGATCTGCCAACTTCCAGCATTGAACTGAAGTTCAACCTCATCAAAAACAGCCTCACCTAGTGCGACCAACTGGTCATTGACAGTCTGATTAGCAAATATAAGCTTACCATTTTTTATTGATGTGACCTGATTACTTACTCTTAAGCCATTGGAAAGCACAATTGAATTGCCCTTAAGATCAAAACTCACCAATTGATTACCAAATAAATTTATGCTAAAGGCATTTGCGTCAACAGGGAAATTAACTGTCACAGCGCCTGAATTTGAACCTTCAAAAACAACTCGTGTACCAATATCAGGAATACGATTTGCACTTGGACCATTGGAATCAAGTGACCAATTTAAGGGATTTATCCAATCGCCATTCGCAGAACCTATCCAATAAAGTGTCTCATCTGCACCATCAGCCGTACCAGATTTGAGTACAAACGAGAAATCCTGAAGTCCATTTTTCAATTCAGCTTTATGAGACACTACGATTCGATAGCGCTGCGCCTTTGGGTTAGGAATATAAATCTGTTCTACGTTATCTCGAAAATTATCTGAGGTATTTTGAGCTTTTGCAGAAAGTCTCAAAGCAGGATCGAGTGTGTATGGGAAATAAGTATTTCCCTCTTCATCCACTATTCGAAGATCCAAATCATTGACGAGCATCAGATTTTGAGGATTAACGGATGGACTTGGAGAGTTGCCCGATGGATCTGTCCAAGCGATCGTAACACGAATCGGTGTGACCCCATCAGAGATAAATTCATTCTCAAACTTCCCGCCCTGAGCTAATCGCTCTTCACGAATAATATCGGAGCTTCCATTTTCATTTATGATGATCTCTGCCGCATCTTTTGTATTAAGTAGCCCCCAACCATAAGCATAGTCTGGGCCAGAATTAGGACCAGCCTCTCTGGTAGTATTAATCATGAGCGCTTTAAGCGTAGAAGCCCACATGTAACGACCTGAGTTTCTATTTGAGTAAAGCTGCTGAAGCAGAAGTAACGAACCGGTTACATTTGGTGAGGCCATCGAGGTTCCACTCAAACTTGCATAAGAGTCAGTAGCTCCCCCATCGGCTATGGCAGAACTAAACACACCAACTCCCATTGCGACTACATCGGGCTTTATCCTGCCATCATCCACTGGTCCAACACTTGAAAAGCTACTTATTGCTACGCTTTGCGGTCCGACATAATTACTAACACTGGATACTGCTCCTACGGTTATGGCATTTTTCGCCACACCCTCAGGCCCAATGTTATCGTCAGGACCATCAGGATCACGACTTCCGTCCCCTGAATCATCTCTATCATTACCAGCAGCCCAAACTACGGTGTAATAAGGCTTTGAAAATATCAGATCATCCAAGCCTTTACTTTTTCCACCATAAAACCCAAACCGGTATTCTTCTTTTGGATCAACAGAAGCATTACCAGCCCAAACCCAAGCATTACTAGCATTTCGATACCAGCCTAATACGACACCATAGGAGTGGTTAGACACCAAATGACCATCGGTCTTTGTAACTGGATCATAGGCATTAACATTCATTTTGGATAAATCGCTCTCCCAATTAAAAGCCCAAGCTGTTGCTTCAGCGGCCATGCCTTTAGCATTCGCATTTACTCCTTCGGCCATAATAGTACCAGAGACATGAGTTGCGTGATTACTAATCGTTTCTGTGGAACCATCAATCTGTGTCAATCTTCCCTGAAACTCAACATGATCAGGTTTGGGACGTGTTTGATCATAGATACCTACGGTCATTCCTTTTCCAGTAAGATTAAGGCCTAACGAACCTCCAACCTGAAGTGCATTGGTACTTGTAGTGATAGCTGCTTGCGTATTAAAGATGGAATAATAAACAGGTGAATCTGAATCGTCAAAATAATTTAATTCTGCAATTTCGTTGTTTTCCAATTTTAAAAATAAGGGCAACCCTCTTTGCAATGCCTTTTGCTTTAAAGCTTCTTTATTTAAGATAAAAGAGGGATAATTAGCATTAAAATCTTTTGAGATAGAAGATCTAAGTGATTCCAATGAAGGTGAATTTGCACGACTTTGCCCTAGGGCAAAGTGAAAACTCAGCATTAACAAGCAAATAGTATATAGTATTTTCATTAATTCTAAAATCTTATTAATTATTTATCAACGCCTTAAAAATAAGTAAAGTTTAAAAAAAAGAGGGCTCGAAAGCCCTCTTGTACTTAAAATTTAAGTGATATTAAATTTTTGTTAAAACAACAGTTCCACTATCACCCCAAGTATTAGACCACATAAGTGTAATTGTGCCATTGTCATTAATTACACCATTGATTGTGAAAGGATCATCATACTGATCTAGATTACTGGCTGCACCAGTAAGTTTACCGCAATTGTCAGAGATTCTACCAGTAGGTTCAGCAACCCCATATATTCCAGGATACATCCCAAAAGACATATCATCCATAGTATAAACTCCAGTGGCGGTTTGAACCATAGATATAGTATTTGCAGCACTAATGACAAAATTAGTAGCAATTTGGTCTGGACCACCTGACCCATCACCAGTCTGAAGCTTCTCCCAAAATACCGAGTAAGTACCTCCCAAGTCAGAAGGGCATATTACTCTTATGGCTACTGTTAGTTTGCCATAATTCGATGATACTTCGGCACCAGTAGCGCTTGTTATTTTCAACACCAGATTTGGAGTTTCAGAAGGATCAATGTTACCTGTTAAGACTGTAACAGGCAATTTCGCCGTGAATTCTCCGGCTGGAATCGTAATCGACTTAGATGCCAATCTGTAGTGAACTCCCTCTACAGCAGTAGAAGTTGGATCAGCCTCCACATTTACAGTAATAGCCGCAGCACCTGAAGTAGAAACTCGATTTACTTGAATATCTACATTGTCAGTCTGGGAGGCATTACGCCTTACAAATGATGAAGCCAACCCATTTGGTAGATTTCCTGCATTAAATTCAACTTGATTCCCGCCATAAAACGTTTCGGTCCCTTGATCATCAAAACAAGCAGTGGCTGTCAGCGTAGCGACAAGCATCCCTAGAAATATATATATTTTATTGCTTTTCATAATTTTTGCAGTTTTTAGTTATAACCTGGGTTATCTACCAACTTATCATTAAGAGTCAATTGATCTACAGGAAGTGGAGCCAAGATTCTGTAATCTGAATAAGGTACAGATTCATTGTTTCCATGCTTCGTAATAGTCAATCCGTTTCGCTTCAAATCGAACCATCTATGACCTTCCAATGCAAATTCTAATCTTCTTTCTTTCAAAATCTGATTAAACAATGCATCCCCTACTAATCCAGCATCTACTGCAGCTAGACCTCTATTACTTCGAAGTGCATTCAAATCAGCTCTTGCTCCAGCGGCGTCAGTTCTATATCTCGCTTCTGCTCTGATTAGATAAAGCTCCGCAGCTCTGATAATCGGAAGATTCTCAAGGAAGTCACCTTTAGTTCCCAACCACTTATTTGATCGGTACACCACACCGGTAGCTCCAGATCTTGTGGTTTCAGTCCAAGCTGCTCTCCGAATGTCACCAGTCTCATATGCTGCAATTAATTCATCAGATGCAGTTACTATAAACTGAGCACTGCCAAACACGTTTGCAGCAAGCGTACACATCGAGTTGTTCACCCCATCTACCGTTGACCAATCCACTGATCTTATTTCAATCTCGAATAGCGATTCAGGGTTTGGGTACGTAGCGAAGCCTGATACATAATTCGCAGGAGTAGCAAGGCCAGTGCCATCGTTAGCAAGGCCGAAAGTAGCCATCGCTTGAGATGCCATTGCAGCAGCTTCGGGAAACTTAGAATCATACAAAAGAACTCTAGCTAATAATGCTTCAGCCGCTCCTTTAGTGGCCCTGTAGACACCGGCTGTACCCTGTGCAGCTGTAGGAAGCAATGCAATCGCAGTATTTAAATCTGCTTCGATTAGATCATACACTTCTCTATTTGTTGATCTTGCTCGAAAATCCGCCGCTGAGAAACCTAAAGTTGGGGTAGTTCGAAGAACAACAGAGCTATTCCAGCCATTAACTTCTTTACCTGGCTCGTATCCATAAACCCTACCTAAGTCAAAATAAATGAGTGAACGTAAGAACAAGGCTTCCCCTTTTATTCTGTTCTTCAAGTCCTGAGTGCCTTCTGTATCATCAATTTCAGCCAAGATTGTATTAGCCTCATTGATTCCTGCATATACACCTCTGAAGTTATTTGTGTCGTCGTCAAAATCCCACAAGTTCATGTGAGTTCGATCAGCATTTACTTCCTGTCCGATATACCTACCTGTATTGGCGATAATTCTAAGATTATCAGCCATGATTTCAGGAGCTATCATCATGGTTTGACCATAATAATCGAAACTTCTTATTTTCCGATAAGCGGCAAAAACCAACGACTCGTAACCTTTTGCATCTGCAAATGCAGTACCTGGTGTTAAGCTTTGTCTTGGTTCAGTATCTAATAAATCTGAGCATGAAGCCAGAGACAATACAGTACCCAGTGTTATAATTTTTATATAATTTTTCATTCTATATCTGATTAGAAGTTTAGCGTAAGGCCAGCAGAGATTTGTCTTGCATTTGGATACCTACCAAAAGTAGTGTTACCGCTAATACCAACTACCTCAGGATCTATTCCATTAAAATTAGTGAAAGTAGCTAGGTTCAATCCTTGAACAAAGAAGTTTGCACTGCTCATTCCAATTTTACTTGCAGCTGCCGAACCAAGTGTATAATTTAAAGTCACTTGCTTCAATCTTATGTAACCGCCGTCACTCAAAACTCGAGTCGAGAAGGTGTTTACATTAGAAGTTCCAGCCTCCTGACCTCCATCAAATGGTCTACCAACAGCAGTTACATCACCAGGCTGCTTCCAATAGTTCAATTGATCTACAGTTTGGTTTCCAGGACCTGATCCCCAGTTGCCTAAGTTAAATATATCTTGGTTTGCAGCAGTATTACCAAATTGTCCTTGGAAGAATACCTCAAGCGTCAAGGGTCCGTAAGAGAAAGTGTTTGAAAAACCTCCATAGCTTGTTGGAAGACCAGTTCCTCTATAGTCGAGCGTATTTTGTCCCGTGATATAAGTATAGTTTCCAGTGCCCGTACCGTCATCATACATCGCCCGACCATTAGCAGGGTTTACGCCTTGATATTGATTAGTATACCAGAATTGGATTGGACGACCTACGATTAATTCATTCCCAACCCGTTCCAAACCATCATAAAGCGAAAGAAGCTCATTTTCTAGGAAAGTAATGTTGAATCCAGTACTCCATTGGAATTTTCCAAGAACAATATTTACAGTTTGCACATCAATATCTACACCTTGGTTTCTGACCTCACCCGCATTTCTTGTAATGATTCCATATCCTGAGTCCACAGGCAAAGGAGTATCTAATAGAAGTGAACTTGAATTCTTTCTCCAGAAATCCACAGTGGTAATAATTCGACCGTTGAACAACGTTGCGTCTAAACCAAAGTTAAAAGTCTCAGATTCCTCCCATGTAAGTAAATCATTGCCTAATTGGGTAACTGTTAAAGCACCCCCACCTAGGTATTGGCCACCTGAACCTACTAGAGATCTTGATGCAAAATTTAAAATCTCAGAATTACCAGTTATACCATAAGAAGCTCTTAGCCTTAAGTTATCTAACCAAGTCACGTCCTGAAGGAATGCTTCAGAAGACAGTCTCCATCCTGCAGATGCTGCATAGAAAGTACCCCATCTGTTTTGATCACCAAATCTTGAGTGACCATCTCTTCTTAGCGTGAAGTCAGCAGTATAGCGATCATCATAATCATACTTTACCTGTCCAAACACACCAGCTCTTTTGAATTCTGAAAAATTTGAATTGACCGCAAAAGGTACAGCTGCGTTTTGCAGGTAAATCAGTGTTGGATTTGGAAAACCTCTTCCAGTTGCAGATTGTAGATCGAACTGCTCAGCTTTGTATTCAAAACCAAGAATACCAGAAACTGTATGCACATCATTAAATTTCTTATTGAAATTAAAGTTGTGGTTAGTATTGAAATTAGTAGTTCTTCGTGATTGGAAAGTAGAAGCTCCTCCATAGGAAGAGAAAACAGGAATCGTAGAAGGTCTGTTATTGATATCAGCATTGTCCGAGAAATCAAGTCCAAAATATGAAGTGAAACTCAACCAAGGAGCAATTTGATAATTCATCTGAAGGTTGGATACCGTCTGAACAGTCTTGCCACTTCTCACTTCTTGTGCTACACCTTGAATAATATTATATCCAAAAAGGTGGTTGGAAGGATATGGAGCAAACGTGCCATCCTCGTTGTATATAGGAACATTTGGACGAGCAGAGAATGCTCCAACGAATGGAGAATTGACAAAGTTACCGTTTGCAATAGCTCCATTTGTATCTTGAAATGCCAAAGATAAATTAGCAGAAACTGTAAAGTTTTTACTTGGTTTATGTGTGACATTCAAACGACCTGTGGCTCTAGAGTAATCCGACATTTGAATTTGTCCCTCTTGTTTTGTGTACGATCCTGATAGGTAAAAAGTAGTTTTTTCGTCACCACCAGATACTGAAATATCATATACGCTCAATCTTCCGTCTCTGTAAAGTGCATCAAGCCAATCATTGGTTTCTAAATTTGGATCTTCAGGATTACCAAAAGTGACATCTGAGCCAGAGGTTGCCCGACCAGCATTTTGATAAGCTACTCTTTTAATACCTGCCAGCTGAGAGGCATCCATTACATCATAGAGGTTCAATGGCTGCACAATACCTTCTTGCACGGTAACTTTTACTATTGACTTACCTTTTCTACCTCTTTTTGTAGTGACTATAACTACTCCATTGGCAGCTTGAGCTCCATAGATCGCTGCTGCTGCTGCATCTTTCAACACCTCAATAGATTCGATGTCGTTAGGATTAATAGAACCTAATGCGTTTTGGGATCCTTGTCCTGATAGACGATCACTGTTACTGCTTATTTGAACACCATCTACTATATAGAGGGGATCATTACCAGCATTGATCGAACCAACTCCCCTGATACGTACGCTCAACGTACCGCCTGGCTGACCAGAAGTAGAAGTTACCTGAACACCCGCAATTCGACCTTGCATCGCACGATCAAAAGATTGAACGGGTAAGTTTTCGAAGATTTCACCTTTCACAGAAGAAATTGCCCCTGTAGCTTCTCTTTTGGACTGATCACCATAAGAAGTAATTACGAATTCAGATAAGGCCTGAATATCCTGCTCCATGGATATATCGACAACTGATCTATTGCCGATATTGACCTCCTGAGGACTTAGGCCGACAAAGCGAAAGACCAATACATTGCTTCCGGCCGGAACATTGATTGAGTATTTGCCATCAAGATCTGTGGCTATACCAATAGTTGTTCCCTTGACCAGAACTGTTGCTCCTGGTACTCCTAAGTTATCCTCGCTAGAGATAACTGTACCAGTGATGACACGACTTTGGGCAAATGCAACTACATTTGCCATTAAAATCATGAAACCTATCAGTAAAACTTTCCTCATATTTGGGTTGATTATGGTTGAAAATATGTTAAGCAATTTTATAAATATTCAATAATTATAAATCTAATACCAACAAATATCAGAAATGGTTTTTGTTTACATCAGCCTAAATATGGGGTGAGATACATTCTATCCAAATAAAATTTTTTATCGAGATAATTTTACGCAGTTTGTCAAAATATTTTCAATGTTTTCTTAATGTTAACAAAAGTTAATTTGTCAAAAAAAAATGACCTGAATTGAAAATAATTTTTGTGTCACACAAATATTTTAAAAACAGAATTCACAAAATGTCATAAACGCTAAAAAAATTGGTTTTAATTATAGCAATACATAGAATATTAATCTAAAATTAAATTTGGCTTTTGGTGATTTGTAGTTGGCAGCAGCTAATTAAATTAGTAAAATATTTAATTTTACTAAATGAACAGCAAGCAATTATTCGAGATGGCTTTGAGCTTGGAGAAGCCATGGTAGGTAAAAAATATTGACATGGTAAAGTCCTTGAGTGGGATTGAAGGTCAGCTTGATATTTACCTTGACTTTGAAAAAGGCTTTAAATTTCCAGTAGGAAAAACTCATGATACCGTAGAGCGAACCTGGCAACAGCTCAATTTTTTCCAACATAACTGTTTTTTACATGCCAAGGTTTGCTCCGTTAAAACCGCGCAAGGTGACAGCAACAGTTCCTGTGCCTTGGGCTCGTTCGGGAAGTGGGTTTACGCTGCTTTTTGAAGCTTTCAGCATGTTGTTAATTGAATCTGAAATGCCTGTGAGCAAGGTTGCCCAGATCATGGATGTTTATCCACAACGGCTATGAAATGTTTTTTCCTATTGGATAGCGAAAGTGCATCAGGCAGACGATCAATCTGGGGTAAGCGTACTTGGAATTGACGAAACTTCCTCCAAAAAAGGCCATAATTAGGTTACTGTGGCCGTGGGTATGGATCATCGAAGGGTTATTTATGCGGTACCCGGCAAAGGTGCTGCTACCATTGATGCGGTCTGTAAACATCTTGAAACAAAAGGATGCAAAAAAGAGCAGATTAAACAGACTTGTGTTGATAGGTCCCCTGCTTTCATCTCAGGGATTCAGAGCAACTTTGAGAATACCGCTAGTACGTTTGATAAATTCCATGTAGTCCAACTCATCAATGAAGCCATGAACAAAGTCAGAATGCTTGAAAGAAAGGAATTTGCGATGCTCAAAGGCTACAAATATACGTTCCTGAAAAACGATCGCAACTTAAGTGAGAAGGCCAAAGAAGATAAGTATACTATACTGACTTTATTGCCCAGTATTGCCAATGCGTATAGGTTAAAGGAGTTGTTTGCTGAATTTTGGACCTTCGATAACAAACAGGAAGCAGGAGCTTACCTGTCTTATTGGTGTGATCTGGCCGGAGAATCAAAAATCTATCCGTTCATCAAAGCAGCAAAAACAATGAAAGCGCATTGGTCTGGATTGGTCAATTATTCGCAAACAAAGCTCAACAACGGGATTCTGGAGGGAATCAACTCTAAAATACAGCTTGCAAAAAAAAGAGCCCGAGGATATCGTAACAGCAACAACTTTATCACTATGAGCTATTTCATAGCTGGGAAGCTCAAATTTGACTACCCATTATACGCTAGGCAAAGCTGAAACTTAAAATTATTGATCATTTAGTTATTCTCAGAAATTCTATTACCCACTACGATTCATATAGAGCCAAAATAAAACCCCGACAATAAGATTGCCGAGGTTTATACATTTCTAAGAATAATGAGTGCCTAGTCTCTATCGCGAAGGAACACAAATTTCTCCTTAAATACACAACGAATTGTGCCATTCTGGAACATGAAATAACTCACTTCGAGATTTTTATCAGTTTCTGATACGATGGTGAATTTGTTAACACCAGTCGGATCAAGTTCAGCGTAACGAGAATTTCCCGCAGGCTGACCATACGCATTTATGACCGAAATAACGTTTTTGTCAGCATCCATTTGGAATATAGGTGAATACGAGCCGAAACGGCTAATACCAGAACCAGTATTGAAGTAGTAGCTTTGTCCACCATAATAGTGGTCCCACCTCTGAAATGTGGATCCAGTGATAGTTCTCAGTTCGGCTTCATAAGGATAAATCCCAACAAATGCAGGTCTAGTTAAGTCCATAAACTCACCAGTAACCTCATAAATACCATCATACTTATTCTTCGCACCTACAGAGTAGATTGCTGTTTCGAAATTACCTGAGATTATACCAAAAGAAGTTTCAGTGATCGTCAATGGGATAGCATAATTCTTGGTAAAGTCAAACTTGCTTGTAAAAAGCTTAATTACTTTTTCAACTTGTCTTTGGCCTTTAGGAATTACAACTTCCATCGCATCTACACTGAACAAGTCAGATGGAAGAACTTCATAGTCGGTATTTTCAGTTGAGTTATACTCATCTAAGGCAGCAGGATCTACTTTAAACTTTACTGTGATATTCTGATTATTTTCCTGAGCACCTGAATAACTCACAAGAATTGTCAGTTCCACCACTTCTGCTTCCTTAAAAGAGTTAACATAAAGAGGATATACACTATTAACAGAAGCAATCAATCCTATATCATAGAATTCAATTACATTTTCTACTTTATCGGGATCAAAAAGTGGATCCTCATCCAAACAGGATGTTAGTGTCACCATAGCAACAGCAAACAGTCCTATTTTAGTTAATATATTTTTCATATCTATTTCTATTATTTAGATTATTGTGCTTGCCAGAAGATTAAACTAGAAAACTGATTCACTCCAGCTGGAATACTTGCCAGATTAAGCTGGAACTCGGATGAAGCATAAAGCCATCTTACAGGAAGTTCGTCAGCTCTAGTTGAAGTGGATAGAATGGAAGCAAAACTAGCAGTTGGCAGTGACGAACCATTAACAATCTTTGGATAAGATGTTCTTCTGAAGTCCGACCATGTCTCATGGGCATTAATGAAATTGTAAGCAATATACTTCTGTGTAATGATGGCCTCTAATTTTTCCTCAGTAGAGGAAGCAAGATCATAATTCACCAAATAGCTAGCAGGATTATCAGTTTTGTAGATCTCAAAATCTGCAGCTGGATCCAAACCAACTTGTACGTTACCATTAATTTCCTTATACAGATATTTGAAAGAAGCAATTACTCCTTTATCAAATGCATCCTTGTCATCGCCTGAAAGGAAACCTTTCATATAAGCTTCGGCTTGTAGGAAATGTGACTCGGCTAGCAGCATGATAGGGACACTAGCAGTTCTTCCTTTCAGAAGACCAATAGAATTAGTCGCATTAGTACCTGCTCCGGTACCCACATACCATGAAGTCTGCTCAGGCAGTGCCTGAGGATTGTCAACAAGATTACCTAGTTGACCTTTAGGAGTGCCCGCAGGAAAGCTTCTAAAAGTAGCTGCACCACGACCATCATCCACTAACTTAGTACCATTATAGAAAGAGTAGATAAATTGGGTAGGTATGGCAGATCTTCCTGATCCTGATAATGAACCAGCAGCATTACTGTGATAAGTCTCCCAATATGGATTTTGCTTACCTGCTGTAGCTATGTAACCTGGATTGATTTGTGCATCGTCGGTAATGAAACCTAAGCTCGTGTTCATTGAAGCAAATTGAGCAGCAGCAAATGCACTAGTCTCTGAAGCACCAGACATTCTGACAAGCAGTCTCAATTTCAGCGTATTTGCGAACTTGGCCCACTTATTTACATCTCCACCAAACATAACATCGGCTGAACCAAGACCATTAGCCCCGGCTGAGTTAGTGAATAAGTCGATCGCTAAATTTAGCTGTACCACCAAATCTTGGTAGATAACAACCTGGTTATCGTAAGTCGGAGTAACATTTTCAGCTCCTTTCAGCCCTTCGCCGTAAGGAACATCACCAAATACGTCAACTAACATATGGAAATCCAAAACTTTCATAACCTTGGCGACAGCATTGAAATAAGCTTTGCTAGGATCATCAGCAGTAGTATTTAGAATATATTCATAGTTGATCAAATCATCGTATGTAGATGACCAAATTCCATTATATGAATTTGTCGTATAATTATATGTTACAGTCGCTCCCCAGCCACCAAAGCCACCGGAGTTTGCAGTATAACCATTGATCCACATGGTACTTGTATTGTAAGAGCGCAATAAACCTGCAGTTCTTGTGAGTGCATTTGGTAAAACAAGCTCAGGAGTCGCTGAAGTTGCAGAATTTGGATTGACATTATCCCCAAGAAATGACTCACATGATGAGAGGAAGACAGTGGAAACTAGTGTAAATATTTTTAAGATATTTTTCATTCCTATTTAATTAAAATGTTAGTGTGATAGAAGCACCGTAGAATCTCGTAGGGGGAGTTGCACCTAGTGTTACAATACCCACTGCATTTCCGTCAGAGAAGTTGAAATCAGGATCTGTGTAAATATTTGATTTCGGAGTAAAGATCAACAAGTTTCTTCCTTGAGCTGTTATGGTAGCACCTTGGATAAATCCAATTTTTTTCATGAAGCTAGTAGGAAGGTCGTAGGAAAGCGCTACCTCTCTAAGTTTCCAGTAAGCACCATCTATCAGATAGTTTTCAGCGATATTTCTTCTAAAAGATCCATCAGTCCAAAATCCGGCACCACCATCAGTTACAGTGACATTTGTGTTTTCTATGTATGTCCCTGGACTCTCTGGGTTCTCGTAAGAGGAGTTTGGAATTACAAACCGCTCTCTATTGAAATATGTAGTTGTAATACCTGATCCAGAGAAATCAAATGAACTACCACCACTGTAATAGATATTATATCCACCTCTATATTCTGCCAAAGCATAAAGTCTGAAGCCTTTGTAAAGAATCTCAGCATTGACACCTAACCTATGTCTTGGCTGTGTGTTGCCTAGTATTGCTTGCTCTTCATCTGCACTTGGATTTCCAGTGGAAGCATCGACGATGATTCTCCCCTGATCATCTCTTTTGTAAACAGTACCAATCAGCATAGGATATGGCTGACCTTCAATTGCATAAACTTGAGCATTTCCACCTGATGAAATTTGAAGTTTATCCAAATCATCAGCGATCTCCACTACATAATTATCATTGAATGTGTAGTTAGCACCAATATTGATCTGAAAGTTATTTCTAGCAAACGCAGTTACGTTTATCATAGTCTCGAAACCTTTGTTCGCGACTATACCTGTATTTTGCAAATAAGAGGAAAAACCAGTAGATGAAGATACTCCAGTCGCAATTGTTTGGTTTTCAGTTTCTGATTTGTAGTAAGTAAACGCACCGTTTATTTTACCACCAAACAATATAAAGTCTGTACCAAACTCATAGGAAGTAGTGATCTCTGGCTCAAGATCGGCTGCCACTAGGCGATTGTCTAAAGTATAGCCTGAAAGGCTTCCGAAAGGAAATCCACCAGATGGACTGAAAGTAGGATTTAACTGATACGGACCTAAGTTGACCTGCCCCACCTGAGAAATACCACCTCTAACCTTTAGCTGAGAAAAAACTTTAGAACTCTTAAGAGCAGGAATTGCATCTGATGCTACAAAAGAAACGTTAGCCGCAGGATAGAAGAATGACCTGTTTTCTTTGGCTAGTACAGAAACCCAGTCATTTCTTCCTGTCAATTCTACGAATAGGTAATCTTTGTATGCAGTCTTGAACTGAGCAAATACACCAATCTGGCTAGACTCAGAATTACCTTCACTTGCACCTGGCTCACCTACACGGTTTGAAACGTTGTAAAGATTTGGAATTACAATTCCATTTGCATTAACATTAACACTCTTAGACTGATTTTTTCTTAACTGGTTGCCTAATAATAGGTTGAAAAACAAATTCTCACCTACTGGCTTCTTCAAGTTGATCAAGAAATCAGAAATAAGTTGATTGCGGTAACCAGATCCATCAGAAACTCTACCAAACATATCTGTCTTGGCAGAAGAAACGGATTTAGTGTAATCAGTGAAGATAAATTGACCCGAAGTGCTCTTATTATAAAACGTTCTGTTAGAAATACCTATACGATACGTCAAATCTATCCAAGTGAGCGGCTTGTACTTTAATTCCACATTACCTACCAGGTAGTCATTTCCAGAATTCTGGCGACTATTATCTTTCTGGAAGTATGGATTATCGTAATATTCGTTGTAGTACCCATTAGGATTAGCAAATGGATCGTTTCTCCAGTCCTTGTATTTAGTCAATGGAACTTGGGCAGGAGTTTGAAGAATTTGATTATACATACTACCGGTGGCAGTAGTGATATCATATCTATTCTGCACGTAATTAGTAGAGATATTTAATGCTAATTTATCAGTAAACTTTCTTGTACTATTGAATCTTATAGATGCTCTTGTATACTTATCTCCCGGTGTAGTACCTTCATTATCAAGGTACTGTGCGGAGAAGAAATTTGTAGATTTCTCATCACCACCACTGATAGAAATGTCAGTTTGGTTTGTAATACCAGTCTCCCAGAAATCATTTTTAGAACCTGTATTAGAATACGGTACAGTCTGTATTGAGCCATCTTCCAGCGGACGTCCAATCTGCACCATAGAACCGTCAAATCTTGGACCGTACTGTTGATTTTCATAAGACACGTATTGTTGAGGATATCCACCTGCGTAGCCCGAACCAAAAGAATCTTGGATCTTAGGAAAGAAACTAACTTGTTCTAAGTTAACTGTATGACCTACTGTTACCCTAGGCGGACCTGATTTACCTTTTTTAGTCACGATGATCAATGCACCGTTAGATGCTGCAGATCCATAAAGAGCAGCTGCGTTAGCACCGTTGAGTACAGTAATTTCTTGAATATCCTGAGGATTAAGATTTCCTAAAATAGAATTAGGAACAATCACGTTATCGACTACGATCAAAGCTTCATTGTCACCAGTTAAAGACCGGCTTCCCCTCAATACAACTCTTACGTTAGGATTTACTCCAGAACCAGTTGTATTGATTTGTAGACCAGCTACCTTACCTGCTAATCCAGCTGCCACGTTGGCAGCACGACCCTGTGTAACATCACGCGTCTCAATACTCGTAGCATTGTAGCCCATTTCTATTCGTCTAGACTCGATACCCGCTGCACCTGTAATTATAACTTCGCTCAAGCTCTGTGCATCTGATTGCAAAACAACGTCGATGATGGACTGCTGACCGATATTAATTTTTTGGGTTTTTGTTCCTACGAAACTAAACACCAACACATTATTTCCGGGGGGAACATTAATTGAGTACTTGCCATCAATATCTGTGGCTATACCAATTGTCGTTCCCATAACCAGAACTGTTGCTCCTGGTACTCCTAAGTCATCTTCATTAGAGATAACTGTACCAGTGATAATACGACTTTGGGCAAATGCAACTACACTTGCCATTAAAATCATGATACCTAGAAGTAAAACTTTCCTCATATTTGATTTGATTATGGTTGAAAATATTTTTAATGTTATCCATAAATTTTATCTATAGCAATGGCATTACACAGAAATGTGATGAACGGTTTAGTTCTGAGAATTTTGAAAAAATTAGATTTCACCAAATAAAATTTCCTTCTGGTAGGATTAGTAGAATTACTGGCGCTTTTTTAAATGTTATTTTAGCGTCAACAAAAGTTAATTTGTTAAAAAAATATTGAGTTTCATTGAAAATAATTTTTAGTCATGTTTACAGAATTTTATTTTTATAAAAATTATATTAACAGAATATTATATGTATTAATATAATTTTTGAGATATATTATTACTTATTAGCATATCAAAATAGAATTTTAATCTCAAATTAAGATAAATTTAGCTGTGTAAAAAATATTAGTTCATCCTATTTTTGACAAAAATAAAAAGTTTGAAAAGCGAGTGCACTTATAACTAGCACCTTAAAGTACTCTAACTGTTATTCTCCTGTTCAATGCTTGGTTTTGGGCGTTAATGTTTGGCACTATTGGAATCTTGTCACCTTTGCCCTCGACCATCACTCGCGCCGGGTGCAAACCTTTATTTACCAAATATTCTTGCACACTCTGCGCTCGCTGCAAACTCAGCTGAATATTATACACCGAACTGCCAATATTATCGGTATGCCCTGTTATCAAAATATTAACATTTGGGTTATCAACTAAGAAACTGAATAGTCGTGAAAGTGAAGACTTAGATTCCTTTTTCAAATCATACCTGTCAAACTCAAAAAATACATTTTCAAAAATAAATTCAATTCCCGGCGCTACAGGATCCAATTCGATTAAAAGATCTTTTACATTTTGAAGCTTATCCCGCGCTACATTGAAAATCTTCGGGACATAGCCTTTCTTTTCCACATAGAGTCCCGACACTGATTTTTCAGGGTAGAGCATCATAAATTCTCCCGTTTTCCCATCAGACTTGAATTCATACAGCGTACTATCATTGATCAAAGAAACTAGTGATAACGTGGCTTCTATTGGTTGTCCAGTTTTTGAATTGAATATTATCCCTTCTGTTACTGTCAAATTCGATCCCAGGTAAATCTCTTCCGGGAATTTGAATCGGTACAACAAAGCGCTGTCATTTTCCTGCTCCTCATTTGTCAGTTCGGTGAAATAGGCATAATCTTTCTGCGCAGTAATAAATAATGCAACTTGATCCAATTGATCGTTGATCGGTCGACCAAGATTCTGAGGAGTAGTGAACTCTCCTCCCGATACCTTAGACAATAAAATATCCATTCCTCCAAATCCTACATGTCCATCGGAGGCAAAAAACAGAATCTCATTATTGAAAAATATGAATGGGCTGATCTCATCTTTCGCTGTGTTTATCACATTACCCAGATTTTTAGCTTCTGCCCAAATCCCATCTTTCTGCCTTACGGTAAACCAGATATCATTTCCTCCAAAACCTCCTTTTCGATTGGAGGAAAAGAAAAGTATTCGACCATCAGCTGATAGCGAAGGCTGCGAATCCCATGACCTGGAATTCACTTTCTTCCCCATGTTTTTAGGACTTTGCCAGAGTCCGTTTGTCTTGTAGGCAATGTAAAGATCACAACTCCCCTCTGTATCCGGAGCATCGCAAGAGGTATAGATCAGGATATTCCCATCAGCGGTGATCGAACAGGTGCCCTCATTATAAATCGAATTAATGGCGCCGGAAATTGTGCTTGGTTTGGACCACTTCCCATCTGAAGAGAGGTATGCTCGATAAATATCTTCTTTATCATTATTTCCTGTTCCATCTCGCTTGGTAAATAGGATTTGTTCTCCATCGGCTGTCAACACAGGAAAGTATTGCAAACGAAACTCATTTAGCGGGCTAGGCAACATTTCCTTTTCGATCACCATTACCTTACCAAGCTCGGATTGGATAAAATCCATCTTGGATTTCATTTCATGATAATATATAGTGGACTTAAAAGATTGATCTAGGAGTGGGTCTATTTCCTGGAATGCTTGGTACGCTTCATCAAATCTCCCTTGTCTTAAATAAAGATTTGAAAAAACCCAACCTACATCGGCTACAAGTTTGGATGTGGCATTTTTGCCTTTTAGTTTATTCTTGCCCACCAAAGTCACTTTTTCTGCCTCTGCAAGCCTGCCTTGCGTAATCAATAGTTGAGCTTGCTTCACATAGGCTTCAATAAATGAAGCTTCACGATTGATTGCTTCTTGATATTTCAAAATAGCAGCATCATATCTTCTCGATAAAGTAAGCTCCTCAGCCTCTGTAAAATACCTAATTGCTTTAGAATCAATAATAGAATAGCTCTGACCCTGTACAGTCAAAACTGCTGAAAAAAACAGAATTCCAAAGAAAAGCAGGCGCATGGGTTTAAGGTATAGCCATAAATTTATGAGTTTGAAGGGATATTTTCCAAGATGGCTGATTTTTTACGTATTTGATGATTTCAGGCATAAACTTGTCTGCCTTACTCCACTCCGGCTGAAGGCGAAGTTCACAGTCACTTTTTACCAGCTTTGCGTGCTCCTCAGCAAATGCAAAATCGCTCTTATGAAAGACCACTACTTTCAATTCATCCGCTTCTTCATAGATCGACAAATGTGGCTTTTTGAATTTCTTGGGGGAAAAACAAACCCAGTCAAAATCCCCGGAAAAAGGATGAGCACCGGAAGTTTCGATGTTAGTGGTAAAGCCTCTCTCTTTCAAAAGCTTGGTCAAAGGCCCCAAATCATAGAGTAAGGGCTCGCCGCCTGTGATCACAGCTAGTCTTCCTGGATAGATACAAGCTTCATCGACTATTTTATCAATAGACAAAACTGGCCATTTTCCAGCTTCCCAGCTATCTTTGACATCACACCAAACACAACCCACATCGCATCCCCCTATACGGATGAAATACGCCGAATGTCCAGTAAACTTACCTTCCCCTTGTATTGTGTAAAAAGCTTCCATCACGGGCAGAAATATGCCGGCAGCCACTTGTTCTTTTGTTGTCATTTGAATTTTTGATGAAGCGGGTGATTCGACCGCTTGTGATTAATTAAATACGAAGGTAAAATTAAAGCTGGAAAGTTTTAAAGCAAAAAAGTGGCAAGGTTTTTCAACTTTACCACTTTCAAACTTTTTAACTTTAAGAGCTATTTTTTCAATGTTGGATAAGTCACACCCAATTGCTCCAGATAGGTGCCGTATTTCGTCTCATCGTAATAGAATTTTTCCAGAAGTGGACGGTATTGATTCATAATAGTAGTATTGAGATAAATCGGAGGCATGTCATCTGCAGTGATCATTGGCTTATAAGTTTCTTCCTTAGTTTGGACATTTCTGAAGTAATCCCAAGCCTGATCCACTAATTCTGGCTGAAGTAGGAAATCCAATATCGTCATTGCTTCAGCTTTGGCTCCGGCAGTGACCCCTTTGTGAGCAATCGGAGTAGCCATTGCTATCGCATTACTCCAGTGATGCCCTTGCAGGCCTGGGATATTCGAAGGAAATCTTAAAGTCACTGTTGGCACTACCCAAGAAACGTCACCGATATCATCTGATCCACCAGAAATCGGTACTTTAACCGGAAGTCTAAGTGTATCTAATTTGGTGTCTAAGCCTTCAATATTCTTAGACTTCACTTCGATTTGTACTGCCTTTGCAAGTGTCTGATCATCGGCTGACCAGTTTGGCAAGCCCACTTTTAAGATATTTGCATACATCTTCTCAGCGACCACTTTATTAAAGTGTCTCGGCCAAGCTGTTCCAAGTATTTTTGAGGTCACTTCGGTGTTAGTCATCAAAGCCGCCCCTTCAGCCATTTTATTTGCGATTTCGTACATCTCCATGATCCCATCATACTTCACATCCCGGAAATAATACCAGATAGAAGCTTTGGAAGGAACCACGTTGGGCTGATCTCCGGCATCGGTGAAAATGGAATGCGAGCGCTTCAATGGATCCAAATGCTCCCGCTTGTAATTCCAACCGACATTCATCAGCTCGGCAGCATCCAGTGCACTTCTTCCACGCCATGGTGATCCTGCAGAGTGAGCAGCCTCGCCTGAGAACGTATATTCAACAGAAATCAAACCTGTACCAGATGCTTGGCCATAGCTTACACCAAGGTTGTCACCCACATGAGTAAAAATGCAAATATCTACATCATCAAAAAGTCCATCTCGAGTGTACCAAGCTTTCGCAGCAACGAGTTCCTCGGCAATTCCGGGCCAAAGAATCAAAGTACCCCCGATATTTTCACGCTCCATGATTTTCTTTACGGCCAATGCTGCGGTAATATTCAAGGGAATACCCGCATTATGACCTTCGCCATGACCGGGAGCACCATCCACAATCGGCTTATGATATGCCACTCCTGGGTACTGGGAAGCCTTTGGAATATTATCGACATCAGAACCTAATGCAATGACAGGACCGTCACCATTCTTCCAAGTCGCAAACCATGCTGTTGGGATTCCGGAAACGCCCGTCTCAACAGTGAATCCGTTTTGCTCCAAAATACCAGTGAGATATTTCGAAGATTCTACTTCTTGAAAGCCGAGCTCTGCAAAACTGAAAATCTTATCTACCATTACTTGGCTCATTTTAGCGTCTTGCTCGACCAACATTGCAGCTTCTTGCTTCAAAGCATCGATTTGCTTGGCAGACATTTTCTTCTGGGAATAAGCCTCTGGCAAAATCCCAAGAATAGCTATCGAAATAGCTGTCAATCCTATTTTGAATGTGTTATTCATCTGATTAGTGGTTTGATTTAAGTTTGAAAGTAGTAAAAAGCTAGGATCATCTGGAATAAAATTGACCAGTGGAAAGAAAAAGGACTCAAGAGGAATTGGTAAATTGATCACCAAAGCCGCTCGAATTTTCTATTTTTGCAATCGTTTAGCTTAAATATCATCGAAAATTCAATCATGGCGGAATACAATTTCAGGGAAATCGAACAAAAATGGCAGGCATACTGGGAAAAGAATCAAACTTACCTCGCTGAGCCAAATCCTGACAAACCTAAATTCTATACGCTCGACATGTTCCCCTACCCTTCTGGTGCAGGGTTACACGTCGGCCATCCACTAGGATATATTGCTTCAGACATCACTGCAAGATTTAAGCGGCTGAAAGGATTCAATGTCCTTCACCCAATGGGTTACGATAGCTTTGGTCTTCCAGCTGAGCAATACGCCATTCAAACTGGACAGCATCCTGCCGTTACTACAGAACAAAATATTGCCCGCTACACCGAGCAATTGAAAAATATTGGTTTTGCCTTTGACTGGAGCAAAGAACTCCGAACTTCTGATCCGAGCTATTACAAATGGACGCAATGGGTCTTTATGCAGCTGTTTAATAGCTACTATGATCAGGATGCTGATAAAGCACTTTCTATTGATTCGTTGACTTCTAGATTTATAAAAGAAGGAAATAAAAATGTCAAGGCCGTTTGCGACGATGAAACGCCTATTTTTTCACATTTGGACTGGAAGGCTTTTACCGAAAAAGAAAAACAGGAAATGCTTCTAAAGTACCGCCTGACTTTCTTGGCAGAGACTACCGTAAACTGGTGTGCTGCTTTGGGTACCGTACTTTCCAATGACGAAGTAAAAGATGGATTCTCCGAACGAGGAGGGCATCCCGTCGAGCGCAAGAAAATGATGCAATGGTCCATGCGGATCACAGCTTATGCTGATCGCTTGCTTCAGGGTCTTGAAAAAGTCGAATGGTCTGAGCCCATCAAAGAGATGCAACGCAACTGGATTGGCAAATCAATTGGAGCGGATGTAGTTTTCCAGGTAAAAGATTCAAACCAAACTATCAAGGTATTCACCACTCGAGTGGACACTATATATGGTGTCACCTATTTGGCTTTGGCACCAGAAAGTGAATTGGCAGCCACATTGATCACAGAAGATGAGCGCAGTACCGCAGAAGCCTATATCGTAGTAGCTAAAAACCGCTCTGAACGCGAGCGCATGAGTGATGTCAAAACCATTTCTGGTGCATTCACTGGCTCTTATGCAATCAACCCCTTCAATGGCGAAGAAGTCCAAATCTGGGTAGCTGACTATGTGCTTGCTGGATACGGGACTGGCGCAGTAATGGCCGTGCCTGCCCATGATGAGCGGGATTACAACTTTGCGATGCATTTTGGTTTAGAGATTCGTCAAGTAATCGAAGGCTCTATGGAGAAAGGTTCTTTCCCGGGAAAAGGAGGTTTGATCATCAATTCGGGCTTTATCTCCAATCTATACATGAAAGATGCGATTCTAAAGGCCATTGAATTTTTGGAGGAAAAAGGTATCGGGAAAGGCAAAATCCAATATCGTATGCGTGATGCAATCTTTACACGTCAGCGCTATTGGGGCGAGCCGCTCCCCGTTTATTTCAAAGACGGCTTGCCTTATTTGATTGATGAAAAAGACTTGCCTTTGGTTTTGCCTGAGGTTGACAAATATTTACCAACAGAAGATGGGGCACCACCACTGGGCAGAGCAAAGGACTGGAATCACAAAACTTCCGAGGGAGAATTTCCATTGGAAATGAGTACAATGCCGGGATGGGCCGGATCGAGCTGGTATTTCTTCCGCTACATGGATCCAAAAAATGATTCAGTGTTTGTAGATAAGGCGAAAGCAGATTATTGGGGAGCTGTGGATTTGTATATCGGCGGATCAGAACATGCAACGGGGCACTTATTGTATTCCCGATTTTGGACCAAATTCCTTTTCGATCTTGGAGTAGTTAGCATTGATGAACCTTTCCAAAAGATGATCAACCAAGGGATGATTCAGGGCAGATCCAATTTCGTTTACCGGGTTAATCCTTGGGTTGTTGGAAGCAAAGGTAATGATGAAAAAGTCGCCATACTTCCTATGATATTTGTTTCCAACAAACACAAAGAAAAAATACAAAATGAATTATTGACTGAAGAGGAAAAAGATCTGATTCAAGACACCTTCAAGTTTGAATTTGAAAGACTTAATCCTACATATTCCTTTATAAGACTAAGTCGAATTGAAATCTCTGAAATGCATGTGGATGTTAATATCGTTCATAATGACCATCTCAATCTTGAAAAGTTTAGATCTTGGCGACCTGATTTAGTTAATTCAAAATTCCTATTTCTGGAAGACGGAAAATACCTCTGTGGAACCGAGGTCGAGAAGATGTCCAAGTCAAAATACAACGTGGTTAATCCTGATGACATCATTGAGCGCTATGGGGCGGATACACTTCGCTCTTATGAGATGTTCCTTGGGCCTTTGGAGCAATTCAAACCTTGGAACACAAATGGAATTGATGGAGTATATAAGTTTTTGAGAAAGCTTTGGAATCTGTACCATATCCAGGCAGGAGAATTCAAAGTATCTGAAGAAACACCTAGCAAGGAAGAGTTTAAAACCCTTCACAAAGCCATCAAAAAGATGGAAGAGGACATGAGCAATCATTCCTTTAATACTTCCGTGTCGAGTTTTATGATTTGCGTGAATGAACTGACTGCTTTGAAATGCGATAAGCGTGGGATTTTGGAACCTTTAGCAATTTTGGTTTCACCTTATGCCCCACACATTGCCGAGGAACTTTGGAGTTTACTTGCCCATCAAAACTCAATTACGGGAGCCACTTTCCCAGAGTTCAAGGAGGAGTACCTTATCGAAAGCAATTTCGAATATCCGGTGATGATCAATGGGAAGCTGCGCGCTAAGTTGAATCTACCGCTTTCACTTACGAAGGAAGAAATCGAAAAAGAAGCTATGGCTGACGAAACTGTCCAAAAATGGCTGGAAGGTAAAGCTCCCAAAAAGGTAATTATCGTAGCCGGAAAGATTGTGAATCTGGTGATTTGAACAATTTAACGTTAGGTAATTAAGTCAATCAGATTTTTTCGATTGACTTTTTTTATATTTAAGCAATGGCAAGTGAAATTGAAGCCCTAAACAAAATCATCGAGTATTGGAAAAATTCATCGGATCAGAATTACGATACAATGATAAACCTCAAGAAATCTAAGGATTTTAGCTGGGCCTTGTTTCTTGGACACCTTCTACTTGAAAAGCTTTTAAAAGCTCACTACGTTAAGAAAAATAAGAAACACGCATTATTCACCCATGACTTACTCCGCTTGGCTTTAAAAACAGATTTACCGCTGACAGAAATCCAAAAGGATTGGCTAGATGAACTTACAACTTTCAATCTAAATACTCGGTATGATAATTTTAAGAATGAGTTTCATCAAATTTGTACAGTTGAATTCACCGAAAAATGGATCAAAATAATAGAACAATTGAGACTTTGGCTAATCAAGGAATTATCGAAATTTTAAAGGATTACCTGAAGGAAATCCCTAAAGAGCTTGGATTGAAAGAAGCTTATCTTTTTGGTTCGTATGCCAACGGAAAAGAAACTGAATCAAGTGATATGGATTTGGCCTTAATCTTCGATAAAATGGAGGATTTCTTTCAAACCCAATCAATCCTAAGGAAACTTAGAAGAAATATTGATATTCGTATTGAACCCCATCCTTTGAAAATAGAAGAATTCAATTCTGAAAATCCTTTTGCTTTAGAGATAAAAGAAACTGGGATTCTAATTGCTTAGAAGAGAAATTACACTTGACACACTATTAGAAGAGGTAGTCAGAACTAGAGCAGTCGAACGTGTGCTTGAAATAATCGGAGAGGCAACCAAACAATTATTGAAAATTGATCCAGCATTCCCGATTTCAAGTTCCATGCAAATAATAGCTACTAGAAATTTTATTACGCATGAGTATGGTACTATTTTCTATGAAAATGTGGTTGAAATATTAGTTAATCATTTACCTATCCTTAAGCAAGAAGTAAAGGAATTACTTTCACAGGAATGATTATCTACACTTTTCCTATCCGGACTGCTTTCATTGATCGAGATTTGGACATGATCTCGCCGGAGCTGGAAATAAAGGCATTGGAATTTACTCAGAGCCCAATAAAACTTCCCTTTTACTTTATACTCCAGCTTTTTCAATTGCTTTGGTACTTCCCAAGAACGACCCAATACCTGTGCTTTTTTAGTGGATATCATTCAGTTTTGCCCGTTTGGTTTGGAAGGACCTTTAGAAAAAAAGTACTTATTCAAGCAGGTGGCACAGATTGCATAAATATGCCGGAAATAAATTATGGGAACTTCAGAAAGAAGTGGCTTAGAAGAGCTACTATATATTCCTTTAAGAATTGCAGTCTGATCCTTCCGGTAGCTCAGACTTTGATCAAGCAGGATTATGCCTACGATCCAAGGATTTCTCCAAAGCAAGGACTTCTAAATTTGATCCCGAATTTAAAAACCCCGACTGAAGTCATTCCAAATGGGTTTGACACTGATTTTTGGCAAGACTTAGGAGAAAAAAGAACTCCGTTAAGCTTTATATCTGTAGCAACTGGTACTTCCCACGCTTCTCGTGCCCAAGTCAAGGGTTACGATCTAATTGAGCAACTGGCGACAAACCATCCTGATTGGGCTTTTACTTTGGCAGGAGATTCGAATTACATTTCCCTTAACCCAAATGTCAAGATTCTGGGACAGCAGGGAATGAAGGAACTTCAAACCCTTTATAATTCACATCAATTTTACCTTCAGCTATCTACCTCAGAGGGTTTTCCGAATGCGCTAGGCGAAGCTATGGCTTGTGGTTGTATTCCCATCGGCTCGGCAGTTGGCGCGATTCCAGAGATAATTGGAGACTCACAATTGATCCTCGAAAAAAAAGAAATACAACTTTTAGAAAAGTTATTAATCCCATTGACTCAGTCAAAATCTGAACTCATCACCAAAAAATATCGGATTCGGATTTTAGCTAATTATTCTTTTGACAATCGTAAAAGTCAACTTTTACGAGAACTCGTAATAAAATGAAATTACAGTGGAAGTTACTTTTCAAAAAAATTCTTACTAATACCACACGCTTGATAAAAAGTTACTTGAAGACACAGAAGCCAGCATTAACGTACTAATTAATCGGAAAGCCTTTTCGAAATTTTTGGGAAGGTTCCGATTTTTTTTGCCACTAAAACCAAATAATATTTACTAGATGAAAAACAATACATCAAAACCATTTTTTCTAATTTGAACAGGCTTGCGCAGAATTTTAACCTTTTTTGGAACCAGTTTTCCAAAATAATTCAAAACTATTTTCGGAACAGGTCATAAAAAAAGAACCTTTTCTAGAAAAGGCTCTTCAGTTGGGTTTATTGTAAATTAAGTAAAACCATATAAAATTTGGTAAACAAGTGAGATGGTAAAATTTTTGTCTATCAGTATTTCTTAAACTTAATAAAAATGAATTAAATCACACAAAAACGAACAAAAAAATTTGTTGTTTTATTTTATCCCACTTTTTAGCAAGACCGAGTTTGAAAGACCTTCGGTGTCAGTCCAAATGCTTGCTTGAAGGCCCGAATGAAATAAGTGATATTTCTGAAACCTGACAAATAGCAAACTTCCTGAACCTGAAATTGACCCGATAGAAGATATTGCTTTGCCAATTTTAGGCGCTCATGAAGCACATATTCCATTGGAGTAAGTCCCAAATCTTGTTTAAAAGTCCTCAAAAAATGAGCTTTGCTCATGCAAGCCTCATTCGCTAATTTATCAAGTGAAATAATTTCTCTGACATTCCTTTTTATATAGTCCACTACATGAGCCATTCTGTTTCCAGCCGCTAACTCTTTATAAACGTTTTCCATCATTTCCCTTGCCTGTGTCTGACTTAGACGGATCAGCAACTCTTTTAAGACAAGCGTAGCTATTAGATCTTTCTCTTTGGAACTATCTTTGACCCCAATCCGAATAAATCGATTGATTATTTCAGCTAAATCAAGCGTATTGATCAGATGAAAGTAGTTTGAATTGAGACTCCATTCTTTTGAAATCATTTTGTCCGGAAACTTTTCATTTAAAAGATTGAAAGTCGAATCAATCATTTCTTTAGAAATTGATAGTGCAATACACTGAGTGGGATTATCTGCTTGCGCCTCAGGAAAATCAATCTTCATAATTTCGTTTGGTGGAACAATCACAGATTCACCGGGCAGATAATCAAATCCCGGCTTATCAAAAAGATGCATGATTTTTTTACCTTTCAGCATAGTTGTCAGTACCAAATCTCCAAAAACTAAATTCACATCGGAAGCTTGTTGATATGTTTCAAAAATATTCAACTCACAGTTTTCTAGTGTATAAGTCGTCCGATTTTCAACCAAAGTTTTAAGATCCCTATCATTTCTCCAAGGCACACCAGCAATAAAATCTTTTTGGGTCATAGTCTGTAATTAGGAAATATGTCACGTAACTGACAAAGTAAAGTTTATAGATTAGTAATATTTAGGATAAAAAAAAGTGGATTAAATATCAACTTAGGTGGATTAAATGATGATTTAGTGTTATTTTTTCAATTAGTTAATAGTCAAATTTGAAAAAACCAAAATAACCGTCTAACATGACAACATTAACATTATCTCAATCCAAGCCGGTGGATCGCCCATCAGTTAAGGAAAAATATGATCATTTTATCGGAGGGAAATGGGTTGCCCCATCATCCGGAGAATATTTCGATAACATCTCCCCTATTGATGGCAAAGTTTTTACTAAAGCTGCCAGAGGGAATAAGGAGGATGTAGAAAAGGCAATTGATGCAGCGCATGAAGCGTTCAAAACGTGGTCTAAAACTTCAGCTGCGGAGAGAAGCCGAGTATTAAATAAGATTGCTGATATCATGGAGGAAAACCTTGAAATGTTGGCAAAACTTGAAACCATCGACAATGGTAAGGCAATTCGTGAATCTAGAGCAGCAGATTTACCACTTTGTATAGACCATTTTAGGTATTTTGCGGGAGTAATTCGAGCTGACGAAAGCTCTATCTCTGAGCATGATGAACATACGGTAAGTATTGCTTTGCACGAACCATTGGGGGTAGTTGCTCAAATAATCCCATGGAATTTTCCACTATTGATGGCAACTTGGAAAATGGCACCAGCACTCGCAGCGGGTTGCTGTACTGTAATCAAGCCAGCAGAACAAACGCCAACGAGTATAATGGTATTAATGGAGCTTATAGCTCATGTAGTGCCACCAGGAGTAATCAACGTAGTCACGGGATTCGGTGTTGAAGCAGGAAAACCTCTTGCCTCGTCAAATAGAATAGCGAAAGTTTCTTTTACAGGTGAGACTACTACTGGAAGATTGATCATGCAGTATGCTTCAGAAAATCTAATTCCTGTTACCATGGAATTAGGTGGTAAGTCGCCTAATATCTTTATGAAATCAGTAGCAGATGCAGATGATGATTTCTTCGACAAAGCAATCGAAGGAGCAGTAATGTTTGCATTGAATCAAGGAGAAGTTTGTACCTGTCCCTCAAGAATTCTTGTTCATGAGGATATCTATGATGTATTCATGGAACGTGTGATTGAGCGAACCAAAGCTATTAAAATGGGGCACCCGCTTGCCGAAGATACTATGATGGGAGCTCAGGCCTCCAATGATCAATACGAGAAGATCTTATCTTATTTTGATATTGGAAGACAAGAAGGTGCGGTAGTGCTCTGTGGTGGAGAAAGTGCCGCATTAAACTCCGGATTGGAAACAGGTTACTATATTAGGCCTACTATTTTCAAAGGCAACAATAAAATGCGTGTTTTCCAGGAGGAAATTTTTGGACCTGTCGCTTGTGTCACTACATTTAAAACAACCGAAGAGGCTATTGCTATTGCTAATGATACCATGTATGGCTTGGGTGCAGGACTATGGTCAAGAGATGCTCACGAATTGTATCAAGTTCCTAGAGCAATTCAAGCAGGTCGGGTTTGGGTCAATTGCTATCACGCCTATCCTGCTCATGCACCTTTTGGAGGATATAAGAAGTCTGGATTTGGTAGAGAGAATCACCTAATGATGTTAGGCCATTACAGACAGACCAAAAATATGCTAATCTCCTACAATAAGCAGAAGCTAGGTTTCTTCTAATTATCCATCAAAACAAACAAGAATAGGCAGGGGAGTTTTTCTCTGCCTTTTTTTACTGTACACAAAACCCAAAATAAAATGGAAACGATCAAAAGAGTCCTGATTACTGAAACTGCCAAAGAAGTAATCGATACTTTGAAAAAACGCTTTGGTTCAGAACTGATGTTTCATCAAAGCGGTGGATGCTGTGACGGATCCTCTCCAATGTGTTTTGAAAAAGGTGATTTCAAAGTTGGTGCTCAGGATATTTGGCTTGGTGAGGTTTATGGAAGTGACTTTTTTATGAGTGCTGATCAGTTTGAATATTGGAAACACACCCAACTCACATTAGATGTCACACCTGGCCGGGGAAGCAGCTTTTCTATTGAAATACCCATGGGTATCCGATTTATGATTAGATCAAAACTGTTTACAACAGAAGAACTCAAAAACCTAATTCCTACAAAAACTGGTGAAGAACTATTAGAAGAAAGCTAAATACCGTTTACCTTGTGTTACATTTTTTCTTATCTTCAAAGGCGTAACTAGTGTCGCGTCAACTTGATATGGTCGTATGATTTAACTAAATTTATCATAAAAACAGTGATGATAAAGTATAAAGTGAGCTTGAGTAAGGAAGAGCGGGCAGAACTTACTGCCATAATCAGCAAGGGTTCGTATACTTCCAAACAATACCGCAATGCGTATATTTTATTAAATTGCGATGAAGGGGCATACGGAAACAAGCTCATAAATGAAGAAGTCTGCAAGGTGCTAAAAGTCAGCATGCGTATGATAGACCGAGTAAAACAACGTTTTGTAGCAGACGGGTTTGAATCCTGTCCTGAGCGCAAGGCCCTGAGCAAAATGAAAGTTAAAAAGATAGATGGGGACGTGGAAACTCATTTAGTGGTATTAAGCTGTAGTAAGGCACCGGAAGGCTTTTCTAAATGGTCATTGCGCTTATTGGCAGATAAGCTGGTAGCACTACAGTATGTGGATGACATATCTTACGAAACTGTAAGAAAAGCTTTATAAAAACGAGCTGAAGCCCTGGAAAGTGCAGGGCTGGATCATTCCGCCCCTGCAAAACAGCGAGTTCGTAGCGAATATGGAATACGTATTGGATGTGTACAAAAGAGAATATACTGAAGCGTTTCCGGTAGTTTGCATGGATGAATCTCCCAAACAGCTAATCAAAGGAACCCGAATCGCTACAGCAATGAGGCCGGGGCAGGAAGTACGTGAAGATTTCGAATATGAACGGTGTGGGGTAGCTACTATTTTTCTGGCCTCGGAGCCTTTAAAAGGTAAAAGACACATCGAAATAACCGAGTGAAAAACAAAAAAAGATTGGGCAAAATTCATTAAACAGATTGCGGATGAGTGGTATAAAGACGCTATCAAGATAAAGTTGGTCATGGGTAATTTAAGCACCCATAAACCCCGGAGCGCTATATGAAGTTTTTGAACCCAAGGAGGCAAAGAGAATAAGAGACAGATTCGACTTCGTTTACACCCCGAAAAGCATGGTAGTTGGCTGAATATGGCGGAAATAGCGCTGAACGTATTGATGGGACAATGCTTAAACAGGAGGAAACATCGCATTGAAGTGATGCAAAAAAAGTTAAGGCCTGGCAAACTCACCGTAACAATAAAGAAGCTGTTATAAATTGGCAGTTCATCAATAAAGCTGCAAGAATCAAATTAAAAAGACTTTATCCGACAATATTGGATTGACATGACACTAGTGGCTATGAAGAAAATATTATTTGCTTTGGGAGTTGTCATCCTCCTTTATTTTGTTTCTACTTGGCTGATTCCCTCCTATATCGAAGGGCAAAGAAATCCTGTAAAATTCCCTGCTCCCTATGCTGTTTCTACTGAAGCTCAAGAAATGTATTACAACTTGGATTTTATTGCCGATCTCCATTGCGATGCCTTACTTTGGGGGAGAGATTTGACTAAGAAAGGCACAGTTGGTCACGTGGATTTCCCGCGGATGCGCGAAGCAAATGTTGGTTTAGAGATGTTCACAATCGTTTCTAAATCTCCCGCGGGACAAAATATGAAAAGCAATAGTGAAGATGCTTTTGATAATATTACAGCACTTACAATCGCAAAGGGCGAAAGCCCTTCTAATTGGTATAGCCTCATTAATAGAACACTATCACAATCTAAAGATTTGGCTGATTTTGTTGAAGAGGAGAATGGGAAAGTAATTTTCATCAAATCAAAGTCGGACTTAGAGAAACTCATCATAGCCAGGAAATCTGATAAAAGTGTGATCGGTGCTATGCTGGGAATCGAAGGAGCTCATGCCTTGGAAGGTGATATTGAGAATCTTGATCTAGTCTATGCCGCTGGCGTTCGGATGATCGGACCTACTCATTTTTTTGATAACGAACTTGGTGGCTCCGCTCACGGGGAAAATCTGGGAGGCTTGACTGATTTCGGGAAAAAAGTAATTCGAAAAATGAATAAACTCGGAATCTTTATCGACTTAGCTCACTGCTCTCCAGCAATAGTAGAAGATGTTCTAAATATATCTACCGAGCCAGTTATGGTTTCTCATACCGGAGTCCGAGCAGTCTTAGATTCTCAACGGAACCTAAGTGATGATCAGATTAAAAAAATTGCTGCAAATGAAGGAATCATTGGTATTGCTTTTTTTGATATGGCAGTTGGAGAGCCAGAATTACCCAACATCATCGCTTCCATTCGTCATATCAGAAACCTAGTCGGAATCCAACACGTAAGCCTAGGCTCGGATTATGACGGCTCAGTTGCGGTTCCCTTCGATATTACAGGATTACCGCTAATCGTAGATGGCTTGATTCAAGATGGGTTTACCAAACAAGAAATACGTGCTGTAATGGGTGAAAATGTAAAGCAGTTCATGCTAAAAAATCTTAGATAAATGAAAGAAGCACATATTCATCAAGAAAATAGCTATTTCGGGAAGCTACAAGAATATCTTGGTGAGTTTGTATATGGTGGAATCGATGGTGCTGTCACCACTTTTGCGGTAGTGGCAGGAGGTTTCGGAGCTAATTTAGATTCTGGGATAATCTTAATTTTGGGATTTGCCAATCTCTTTGCAGATGGATTTTCTATGTCTGTAGGTGCATACCTCGCTGCGAAAAGTGAAAAAGAGAATTATAAAAAGCACCAGGATCTCGAATATTGGGAAGTGGAGAATCTGCCCGATGTCGAGCGGCACGAAATAAAAGAAATCTATAGCGAAAAAGGATTTAAAGGTGAGTTACTTGAAAAAATCGTGGAGCAAATTTGCTCAGACAAAGATCTTTGGGTAGCTGAAATGATGAAAGACGAACTCAATATGATGAAGGATACGAAGAGTCCATTTCGTATCGGACTAGCGACTTTAGTTTCCTTTATTATAGTTGGATTTATTCCCTTGACGGTTTATCTCTGGGATTTCTTCAGTGAGGTACAGCTTAACGTATTCATTTCGACTAGTATTTTGACTGCAATAGCATTCATGTTGGTTGGGTGGTTGAAAAGTCTAGTCAACCAAACTCCGCCTTTTAAAAGCGTAGCCGAAACACTATTATTAGGACTATTGGCAGCTTTAGTGGCTTATTATATAGGTGATTTATTAGAGCAGTTCTTTATGAACAACTAATGCAACGAATCACTGAGGTTTTGATCCAAATGGATGGAATCGTATCCGAATGTAAATTAAAAGAGTTCTGTATTAGACATTTTGCGGTGCTTCACAGACAAGTGACTTCAAGAATCTAATGAAGTATTTTGACTATACTATTTGAAGATTACCTATATCTACAATTGCACCAGTAAAATTCAAAAAGTAGCTCAGTATATGGTAAACACTGGCATTGCTGGTACTTCTTCCAACGGCTATCCAAACGTCATCCGCTTGCCTCCCTGTGGAGGACATGACTGGCAGTGGCGGATCTTTCTCTGCCAATTAAGCAAAGAAAATTAAGCCAGTGGTATAGTTGTGGTTAATCGCATGGAAGATAATCTTCGAATGGAAGTACTGGATATTCTTTTCGCTAAGCGATTTATTGATGCTTACGAACTTTGCAGCCATGGAATGCAGCCCACTAAGAATTGGCAAATCGCATTTGAAGCTTGTATATCAAAAAGTATCTAGCTCTGAAGAATTTATTTGTCAGCATAGATGCCCACATGAATCTCGATTTGGGAATAGCCGCTTCTAAAACTATGGACGGAAAGGATCTTTATGGGGTTAAAAAAGAGTTTAGTCAAATCAACACTATCCTCTGTGAACTTATTGATGGTGCCAACACCAGTATCAGTACTGTTTCTCCGATTTTCGGATGGCTCAATCCTTTAGCAAAAGGAAAAGATCAAGTGCTGCTCAGTTTCCCAATTCAGTTAGTAAGCGATGATGTATGGAAATTTGATAGTGAATATCATTTCGATCCAGATAAAAGTCTCCAAATTAAGGGTCGAAACATAAGTATTTCGGGACTTACAGAGAAGCTCATCAACTCTTGCAAACTTATTTTTTTGGTAAAAATCATAGCTGCTGCCAAATGAAAATCAGTCAGTGAATTCATAAATCAATCAGATGTAGCGGAATTATTGTTTAAAATTGAGCTAACAGATTGATAGTAAGCAAATGGAAACTGCCCTTCTCTCAGTTTTTAAAATATCATTAGTTTAAACTTTAAATTTCTGCTCTAGCTTATTGATCTCTGCTTCTGTTTTGGCTTTACTTGTTCGATTGGTTTTCTCCTTACTTAGCTCATTTCCGTAAAAATGTGTGTCCTGAAAATAACTCACTCTAGCTTCTGATTCACCTTTCACTTTCACCCACTTTTCGCTCTTGAAAAGTTTGACTTTGTCTTCTGCCAACTCCAACAAATCATCATAAGGCCCTCGTGGCGAAATCAGCTTTATAAATATTGGAGCGGTCTCGATCGCAATAAAAAGCAACATGATAAACACGTTTGCCAGAGCCATTGCAGCAGATTCTTTGGTTAATAAGTCTAAGGCATCCATTCGAGCTGCCAGTCCGTCAAAGCCATCAATTCCTGCCTGTTGCTTTTCGAATTCCAATTGCCGAAGTACAGTGAAATCTCGGATCTGCGTATCAAGCGTATCGATTCGAATCTGATTTCTTTTTCGTAATTCCTCCAGGGCTACCTGAGCAGCATCCAGTTGTTGTTCTTTCTTCTTGGCGTTAGTCCCCAGTCCTACTATCCCACTGGTTCCACTTATCCTTTCACCAAATCGCTCTGCATCATATTCCCCTTGAACTTGATCTCTAAAGGATTCTGATTTAGCCAATTCAGCCTTTAAGCTATCTTTTTGAACTTCTAGTGCTTGAATTTCCGGAAACCCCTTTGCTAAATTCAACTTTGAAGTAGCAATCATTTCGGTCTTCTTTACATCCAACTTTCGATTGATCTCTCGCTCAAACATTTTCAACTCCAAAGGCTTAGAAATGACCAATGCCAATAAAACAGCCAAAACCATTCGTGGAATCGCCAGTTTCCATTCAGTGCCGGCATTTTCCTTCTTACGCATACTGGAGACAATAAATCGATCCAAATTGAAAATCATCATTCCCCAAAGTATTCCAAAGAACAACGCAGGCCAAATACTTTCAAAAACAGTAAATAGTGCGTACCCTGCTGCAATGGCTGCAAGAACACCCGTAAAAAATACCGTAGCGCCTATTCCAATATACTTATTTGATTCTGTGGGAGCTCGTTTTAGAATAGAAAAATTAGCACCGCTACAAAACCAGAAAAACTGGGTAAGTTGATTCATTTAAAAAGGAAATTAGATTGAAGCAGTAACTTACACCAAAACTTCTCCAAAAATATCAACCCATTTAATAAATGTATGGTTACAAGTATACATGTGATCATAACCTGCTCTTAGAGGATGAATTGAGACTTTTTCCAAAACATAATTCTTACTTTTAAGCTGTACTTATACTATTTCAAACTGTCCGATATGTTCATATTTGATCACTAGATGTACACTTTCGAAAAAATTGAAAACATACAAAAACCAAATCAGATGGGGTTCCTTAGATTATATTTTGTGCTGCTATTGCTGTTGGCCACAAGCGGCAAAGTAATTTCCCAAGAAATTCCGTTTCAAATTGAAGTGAAGTCACTCACCAAGAGAATCGATCAAGCGGGTTGGAAGCCAAATTCTTTTGTGTTCACCGGGAGTTCAAGTGTACGATTTTGGAAAAATCTTCAAGAAGAATTTCCAGCAATTCCCATTATCAATACTGGGTTTGGCGGATCACAGGCCTCGGATTTACTAATTCACTTGGATGAATTAGTGATTCGATATAGTCCTGAAAAGATTTTTATCTATGAAGGGGATAATGATCTAAATGCCGGAAAAGAAGTATCTCAAATCATGAAAGATATCGATCTGCTCGTTACTCGGATTCTTCAAAAGCTCCCAGAAACAAATATTGTCCTGATCAGTACAAAACCGAGTCCGTCTCGATGGCAGCTAGAAACTTCCTACACCGTATTGAACGACTTGATGCGTCAATATGCGACTACTCACGATCAAGTGAATTTTATGAATGTATGGGACATGATGCTAGATAAATCCGGAAGACCGATGACAGAAATTTTCATTTCAGATAGTCTTCACATGAATGCAAAAGGCTATGCAATCTGGAATAAGTCAGTAATTCCTTTTATGAAATAAGCCCCTAAAAATTTTTATCCTTTTCCAGAAAGTTTCTTACCTAGTACATTCAAAGGGATTTTGTAGGTCAGCTCAATCATATATCCTTGGATTCGGCTTTCTACAACAAAATTTCCATTTTGACCATCTGCTTGCCAAGACACTAGAAAGCTCCTGTTAGGGCTGATGGTAAATGCTCTGCTTGTCTGAAGTATCAGAAATGAAGAATTGAGAAATTGGAATTCAGCATGTAGCCCGGCCTTAAAGAAAAATCCACTCTTCTTTTCTCCATTTACCCAGGTATATTTGAGTGGCTCCGCACTTGAATTATTACCTCCATCCCCACCATATCCAGATGATAGCCCATCAGTAAATGCTGCAATTATATAATTTGTGGTGAAATTTGCACCAAACCGAAACCTTTCCTTCTCTCCGACAGGGATATCATAACGAAATACCAATGGAATAATCAGGCTATTTGCATAGGGATTGAGATAAAGCGATCTGTCCACCAACGAAATGTAAGTAATCGTTTCTGGTGAATGATAAAGAAAATTAAGACCATATTCAAAACTGAAATTCCCCTTTCGATAACCCAGACCTAAACCAAGATTACCACTAAGATTGGGAAAATCGTGATTCGGAATAGTGGGTTTTCCATCTCTACGTATCCCGAAATTAAAAATCAAATAATGCCCGCCCTCCTGACTCATTGAATGATAGTCAGATTGATTGCCCCAATGCATAGCTTTTTTCTGACCTTTAGTAATTTCCTGAGCAGATGAGGGGAGAGCTGAAAAAATAGCTAAACCAATGGAAGTAATAAAGCGAGTAAAAAAAAGAAGCGACTTCATAGTTTGTTTAGTTACCTGGATTTTCACTTAGACTAAAAGTTGGCCCATCTATTTTTTTGGTTTAAAAAATAAAATTCGGCTGAATCTGAGAAAATAATTCTAAAATCACTCGCTCAGATTTTTAAGTTATTTCCCCCAGAAGTAACTTAATTGAATTTTTCATGGCTAATCTGGGTTTACTAAACAAAGCAATATTTTTTGCTTACTTATCTTTCAAAATACAAACCAGAGTTGAATTCAGTTCGTAACTGCTGAAACCAGATTTAAAACTAACTCAAACAGAACCATATAAAATCTGTTTTAATTTTTAATCCTTTGGACTCGATTCACAAAAGAACAAATCTCAAATGACTCATTCAAATAAAAGTATTTTACCCATGCTAAGTTTACTGATAGGACTAGTAATGTCCTGTGGAACATCCACAGCAGAATACCAAGAAGCAACTGCTTCGGATGCCGAATTGGTGGCGAATTACGATGGAAACGTACAACTTGCAACTTTTGCAGGAGGGTGTTTCTGGTGTGTTGAAGCACCGTTTGAAGGAATTGACGGAGTAGTGTCCGTGGTTTCTGGATATTCTGGTGGAAAAGAAAAAAATCCAACTTATGGTGAAGTGGCCAGCGGAAAAACTTCCCATCGGGAGTCAGTACAAATTGCTTTTGACCCGGAAATAATCAGCTACACTGAATTAGTAGATATTTTTTGGCAAACTTTTGATCCGACTGATGTCGGAGGATCATTTTATGACCGCGGTACACAATATGAGTCTGCAATATTTTATCATGATGCGGAGCAAAAGAAAGTAGCAGAAGATTCCAAAAAGTATTTGGATAAGTCCGATCGCTTCAAAAATCCAATTGTAACTCCGGTTATCGGATACAGTAATTTTTACGTAGCTGAAGAGTATCACCAAGATTATTACAAGAAAAGTTCGAAGGAATATTACGCTTACCGTAGCGGATCAGGAAGAGATGCTTTCATCAAGACTCATTGGCCAGAGCTTAGCGAAAAGAAATATGTAGCTCTTTCTAAGTCTGAATTGAAAAATACACTCACTGATCTTCAGTATGAAGTGACCATGGATGATGCCACTGAATATGCTTTCCAAAATAAATACAATGGGAATAAAAAAGATGGAATCTATGTTTGTATTGTGTCCGGTGCACCGCTATTTAGCTCAAAAGATAAATACGAATCAGGCTCAGGATGGCCTAGTTTCTCCAAGCCCATCGATGCACGAATTATTAATAAGCCAGTTGATAAAGATTTGGGAATGACCCGAGTGGAAGTTAGAAGTAAGTTTGGAAATAGTCATTTAGGGCATGTATTCTTTGATGGTCCGGACCCCACAAATCTTCGATATTGCATGAATTCAGCAGCTATGAAATTCATTCCTAAAGAAGAAATGGTCGCCGGAGGTTATTCAGATTTTATTTGGTTGGTCGATTGATTGATTTGGAAAAAGCTACTCTGCAAGAGTAGCTTTTTTATGATTTTGAAAGTTTTTTAAAGCTACTACAAGATTGATTATTATCATTTTGTGTTCAAAACATATTATAAATCAATATGAGAAAATTAGCTAAATTATTTGAATACTGCTTGTGACAATTTTCATGTAAGTTTTTTGCTACAAGTATTATTTTGTTTTTAGTGAAAGGGTAAAAGTCAATAGCCTGAAGGAATTAGCCAAAAAAAAGTTTTATTTAAGTCGTAGGAAAATCGAGTAGACCAAGAAGGTTTTCAAAGTCCTACAGCCTGTAAGTTGCTAAGTAATGGATTCAGATCGAGTGTGACTGATCCTAAAGTTACATGAAGATTACAGCGATTTTCGGGAAATACTTAGAACTATTATTCAAGGAATATGGCGGAACACTTTCTTGGGGAGTCACTGGAAATTTTGAATTTGTTGAGGTATTTAACAATCAAAAAATGAGGCAAAACCGATTCCTCAGCCTTGCCAAATAATCAATAATTATTTTCTGGTCCAGTAATCCAGAACAGTTACTTTATCTAAATGAGGACCTAAGAGAGTTCCAAAAGTCTGATGAGCTGGATGTGGTAAGTATTCGTCTCTTGCCAAATCTGAATGAAAAGTAAGCGTAAAGGCGTGCGTTAGGCCTTGGTTGATTCCTTCAGGGCTTGAGTTGATTCCCCACTCAAATGATTCGATGCCGGGAATTTCGTTCTGAAGATTTCTAAACGCATCGACTACTCCCTGAATGTCTTCAGGTGAAGAGGTTTTCTTGAAGCTGAAATAGACGACATGGCGAAGTACTGAATCTGTAGCAGTAAGTTTAGGCATTTCTTCAGTTACAGTTTCTGCAGTGGCTGCGTTGATTTCCTTTACTCCACAGGACAAAAGGAATAGAACAGGAATGAATAAGAGTAATTTTTTCATTTCGATTTTATTTTGAATGTAACATTATTTCACAACTTATTAGACCGAGGCAAATATGAAAGTCGCTTTTTTTAGTTTTAAATCCTATGACAAAGCGAGTTTTGAACAACTCACTCCCAATTTTGAGCATCAATTTACATACTTTGAATGTAAGTTGGACCAAGATACTGTTTACCTAGCTAAGGGATATAATGCCATTTGTACGTTCGTCAATGATCATCTCGATAAAAAGGTTCTCAGTAAATTGGCAGAACTACATGTGAAAAATATTGCACTCAGATGCGCAGGCTATAATCAAGTCGATCTTCAATCAGCCGAGAAGCTTGGAATACGAATCTGTAGAGTCCCTATATATAGTCCAGAGGCAGTTGCAGAGCATGCTTTAGCACTTTTGATGACAGTAGTAAGGAAAACTCACAAAGCGTACAATCGAGTACGGGAAAACAACTTTTCACTAGAAGGCTTGATAGGAGTCAATATTCACAAACAAACAGTCGGCATCATCGGCACAGGCGCAATTGGTAGCGCGTTCTGCAAAATAATGTTGGGAATGGGCTGTAAGGTATTAGCATATGATCTCTATGAAAATGAACATCTGAAAACTATTGGGGTTAGCTATGTAAAGTTAGCTGAGTTAATTGCTCAAAGTGGTATTATCTCGCTGCATTGTCCCTTGACAAATGAAACGAAACACTTGATCAATAAAGAGAGCCTTTCTGAAATGCAGCAAGGAGTAACTATTATAAATACGAGTCGTGGAGCATTAATTGATACAAAAGCAGTTATTGAGGCTTTAAAAAAGAAAAAAGTGGGCTATTTAGGTATTGATGTATATGAACAAGAAGAAGATCTCTTCTTTCAGGATTTATCATCGGAAATTCTTCAAGATGAGGATATCGCACGATTAATGAATTTCCCAAACGTATTAATCACAGGTCACCAAGCTTTCTTAACAAGAGAAGCGCTTCATCAGATTGCCTTTACTACGCTGATAAATCTCAATGAGTTGGAATCAGAAAAAATAGTTACCAACATAGTCAGGTACCAAAAAAAATAAAAATGCCTGCAAATCAAAGAATTGCAGGCACTGGTCAAAGTATTATTTTTCTGGAAGAACCAGGATTAATTACTTAGCTACCTTTACGTTAACTGCATTAACGCCTTTTTTACCTTGAACTATGTCATAAGTAACACGATCGTTTTCACGGATTTCGTGTACAAGACCTGAGTGGTGTACGAATACATCTTCACTATTGTCTGCTGGTGTAATAAAACCAAAACCTTTGGTTGTGTTAAAGAATTTTACTGTTCCTTCATTCATGATTACTGACTTTTAAATTTGGTGTTTGTATTAAATTTTTGACTCGGATTAATTTCTTTTTTTGGTGGCTCGGGCTCAGGTGGCGTATCGGATATATTTCCAAATCGATCCACATAGGCCAACATATCATCTAGATCACCACTCTTTGGCTGATCCTTTCTAGTTGCCATTTTTTCTTGCTTTTCTCTTTTCTTTCTCTTTTTAAGTTCTGCTTTTTGTTTTTTGATAAATGTGTTTTGATTTTTTGACATTTCGGCGATTTTAATTGACAAATGTTATGGCCCGCCCGGTTTTTCCGGCTCGACCTGTCCGGCCTATTCTGTGGATATAGCTATCCATAGACATGGGAAGCTGATAATTTATCACATGTGATACATCAGCCACGTCTATACCTCTTGCAGCTACATCGGTAGCTACGAGTACTCTAGTTATTCCGCTCTTGAACTCCTCTATTGTTCGGTTTCGAAAATTCTGAGATTTGTTTCCATGAATTAGTCCGGACTTTACTCCGACTTGATTCAATTTTTTTGCTATTTGATCTGCAAGTCTTTTAGTTTCCATGAAAATAATCACCCTATCTAAGTCTTTATTTTTAAAAAGACCTGATAGCATATCGAACTTGTCTTTACCTTCTGGCACTTTGATGGTCTCTTGATCCACATTCTCACTTGTAGTACCTCCTGTATTAACTTTCACCTCAACGGGATTGTGTAGTAAACCATCTATTAGCTTTTTCTGAGCTGGGTCTAGTGTTGCCGAAAAAAGCATTGTTTGCTTTCGACTGACCATTAAGTTAACAAGCTTCTTGACATCATGAACAAAACCCATATCGAGCATTCGATCAAACTCATCTAATACTAGGGTATTGATACGATTCAGATTAAGTAGCTTACGGTCTGTCAAATCAAGAAGTCTACCTGGAGTTCCTACAATGATATGAAGCTTTCTTTTTAAAGCTTTAAAATCTGAATTAATATTAGTCCCACCTATAAACGTATTTGAGGAAAGATTCATTCCTTTTGCTAAACTTTTAAACTCTTCCTCTATCTGAAGCGCTAATTCTCTGGTCGGTGTAACAATTAGCGCGGAGTAATTAAGAGGGTCAGCTTTCGCATGCTCAATAATTGGAATTAAGAATTCACCTGTTTTACCGGATCCCGTGTTTGAAATCCCCAGCAGGTTTCTACCCTGTAGAAGTGGGACAATAGATTTTTCTTGGATATAAGTCATTCTCTGATAACCCTTAGCTCCAATATTCTTCAACAAATTCATGTTAAGGTTGAGCTCGGAGAACGGAATTACAGACTGAAAACCTTCTTGACCACTCGGCTGAGCTTTCTTCGAAAGAAGTCTTGGATCTAAAGTTGATTCTTTTTTCTTATGCTTTGGCTTCCCTGTAACTTTAGAGTTACGGTTCTGTCCCACAGACTTTGTATTTCTACTGAACGTCATTCTAGTACGCTTTTGCAGACTCTAATTTGGGCGTATTTCCCAATACATAAAGCATTTTGAAATGATCTAAAACAGCTGCTAAGAAATTGGGCTTTGAATGGTAAGGTATATTGAACTCTTCAGCAGTTGCCTTAACTATCGGTGCGATCTCCCTGTAATGAACATGACAAATATCTGGAAATAAATGATGCTCAACTTGATAGTTAAGTCCTCCAACAAACCAGAATAATAATCGATTGTTTGGTGCAAAATTACAAGTAGTGGCCAATTGGTGAAGCATTCTTTCACCTTCAACTATACCTTCAGAATTCACAAGTGGAAAGTTTACGTCTTCCACAATGTGTGCAATTTGGAACACCATTGTAATGGTAAAACCTGTAACGAAATGCATCATTACATAACCCGATAGAATTAATCCAGCCGAGAAAGGTGCAAAAACTAATGGCAAACCTAATATTATGATAAAGTATCCGAGTTTCCATGCAATTAATTTCCATACAGCTTTTTTGTATGCATTTGGACTTTTCATCAAGCCTTTGTCATAATAGCGTTTTAGCCTAATAAAATCTTTTACTGTTACCCATGACAAAGTCGATAATGAATAGAAAAACCAAGCATACAAATGTTGATATTTATGTAAACTATTTTGTGGTGCATTTGGAGAAAATCTCAGAAAAAATGGCGCATTAATATCATCATCATGATCATCAATATTAGTGTAACTGTGATGAAGCACATTGTGCTGCATTTTCCATACAATTGAACTCGCCCCAACCATATCCAACGTATGGCCCACCCATTTATTTATTTTAGGGTTTTTCGAATAAGAACCGTGAATAGCGTCATGCATGACCCCCATTCCCACACCTGCCATGCCTAATCCCGAAAGGAAAAAGCATACAAACATTTGTATTGGTGTCGATGCAAACCCAGTGGTAATTAATGCAAAAGGCACTAAATACAAAGAAACCAAAGCAATAGTCTTATAAACCATCGATGGAGTACCATATTTTGAGTTTCCAGTGGACTTGAAATGCCCATAAACCCTAGATCTTAATGTTTGGGAGAATTCAGATAATTCTGATTCAGAGAACCTTACTGTTTTAATAGATTTGTTATTAATACTGTTGAACTTATACTTTTCTATTTATGGCTTAACCTAGATTTTAATCAGAACAAATTTTTCTTTGTTGCAATTAAAAATCGGGAAACTGATGTTCAAAACCTTCAAAAAGATAAATGCTTAAATTTACTGTTTGAGATAATTAACAATTTGTACTTGTTTCTATTTAATGTAAATATAAATTATTAATTAATTTGGTTTTTATTCTACAAAGGTGAAAATAAGAATCGGTAAAACCTAATTCATGCTAAAAGTTAATCGTGAAGTTTGCAATATTACAATTGTTTTAACACTTATATTATAGTTTAAGATCATATTCACTTTAAAAATTTGAACATCATTATAGCGTTTATTTGATTATGCATCTGACTATCGTAACTGCTGTTTATTCATCATAAAGGCATGAATAAACAGCCTACACAAGGCTTTCGGTTTAAACTCACAACCCCAATTTATCTGTTGGTAAAATGAAAACTTATATTTTTTTAGCTTCTTCGAGACAAATATCTGCAGGAAAGCGAGATCAAAAATACAGGTATGATGCCAAACCAATTTCTGGAAAACCATACTCAAAGTAAGCAGTTTATGCATTTACGCAGAAATAAGCTTCTTTCGTCCCTTTAAGGGTAAAGGCGTAACAAGCATCGTTATCCCACTCCCGAGGGCTGAGCAAATGACAATTTCTTCTGAGGTCAGTAATATTTAAATTAGATTTTAAACGATTTTTAGCGTACCCAACCCTAAACTAAATTACGTGATTTCTGTCCTCAGGATTCTTGCATGCCCGCTAGGGCTTTGAGTTCCCTCCATCTCTTTGACCATGTTAGAAACCGTATTGGGCGCTATAAAATCAATTGAGATTTTTAGTTTACAAGTGATCTCCATTAACTCAGAAAGTATGTGAGATATTTTTCACTGAAGTCACGGAAACTTTGGCTTTAAAATTTTCCCGACTCTTCGAAATGTCCACTATACTGATCCACTTACTTTCTGGACTTTCGAAATATTGTAAAGGCTTCCCGAACTTATCTCTCCTCATAGAAAATAGACCAATTCTTCTACTGATAGCCATTGGTACGTCTCTCGAACACTCATTTTACTGATTCCACGATACCCGAACTTGAATTAATTCTCTGATTCAAACCAAATATTAGTTCCTTTAATTGCTGTGGGTGCTAATCTTGCATCTTGTGAATTCTCCCAATCCGGATCAATTCCCATTCCTCCAGCTGTAATTCCCCATCGATTTTGAGAATATGAGATCTACTAATATTTCTAATTTTACGAGAGAAATATTATTCAGATTTAACAAATCAAATAATCCTGTTTTGTAACGATTTTGTTGATCATAGCGTGCACGAACTCCGCATAAGTTAGATATCCAGAGATTACCTAAAAGAGCGTTAGCCAGTTGGGTTTTCAAACGGTCGTGATAATTTGAATCCACTCAAAGATTTAAGGAATTTTCTAAAGCAAAATCATTTTTGAAGTCGATTGTATAGCTGGTACTCATCCAGAAGGTTCGGAAATGAGCTTTATCCACTACTCTGAAAGTCGGCTCTTTTTACTGAGGAAATAATTAGAGAGGAATAAATAATATCACAAAAGCAATGAGAAATCTCATTTTGAATTTCCAGCTTGGATAGCCTGAAAAGGTCCAAATTTGTGCTGCTTTTCGGAAAACTCATCAGAATACGGACCAAATGGATGATCCATTGGCTTTTTGGAAATATCTGGCCAATCTTGAGCAAGATCCTTCTTTGGTCGGTCAAGGCTATTGATATAAGCTGCTACATCCCAAGATTCCTCATCTGATAGGATTGGTCGCTCATAAGTCACTCCGAGTGGCATATTTGCACGTATATAACCTGCAAACCGCGAAAGTCTAAATAGGCCCGCACCGAAATTATAGCTATCCTCTCCCCAGAGCGGTGGATAAGTATAGCCCGTTCCATCTTCCTTTTGTACACCCCGACCATCCTCCATATGGCAAGATTGGCATTGTCGGGTATAAATACTCTTACCATTTATCGGATTGGCTGCTCTATCTAAAAAAGGAGCCTCATACAGACCTACACCTTTCGGTTTTTTGCCTTTCGGAACATCTTTCCCGAGCCATCTCATGTAAGCAACCATCGCTATCATTTCTTTACTAGACACAGGAAGCCCGAGCCCATTCAGACTACGCTCAAAACAGTCATTAATTCGCTTTGGAACATCTTCCATTTTTCCAGATCGGCCTCTTACTTTAGGATAAGTGGATGCCACAGCAGAGTAATTATTTCCCAATGGAGCTGTACCAGCCTGTAAATGACAATTTTGACAATTCATACCATTTGATATCTTCATCACCTTCCCATTTGGGCCTAGATATGCTGAGGTGTTGACGACTAGCTCACGTCCATATTTAATTGATTCCACATTTGATTCCGCCTCCACTTTTGACCAATCAGGCGCTTGCCACATCCCCACTGGGTCCATTAATGGCTTTACTTTAGGCACTGGAGATTCCGAAATCAATGCTTGGGTTTGAGATTCTGAACTCGGAGCTGCACCCTGATGAGCCATGTACAAAGCAAACCCTATTACCCCAATCAAAAGTAGTACAAGTGCTAAAAGTACTATCATCAACGTGATTAATTGTAAAAATGGTTTTTTTAGGTGATCCATACTTAAAGCTTTTTAGAAAAGTGGGAAATGAGGCCGACTAAAAATTGTGACCCTTTTCACAAGCATTGGAAATTAAAGAAAAGTAGCTAGCAATACAATTTAGGCTATAGTTTCTGCCAGAAATACCGGTTTGTTCAAAACTATGCCTTGAATTTGAAACTTATCTTCCAACTTATACAGTTCTAATTTGACTTGATCGCCCAGAACACATTCTGCCAAATAATTGATAAGAAGCTCACTGGAGTCAATTTGTTGATCTTTAAAAAGATCTTCCACCCATCGAATATAGGTTGTATTATTGACGTGATTGTTTAGGTCCAAATCAGAAAACCGAACTTTTAACTTCTCCTCAAATAAAAGCTTTCCGGAGATTCGAATTCGACCAGGCTGCCAATCTGGTTTTAATTGGGGATCAAAAAGTGCTACCGGCAAAACCTGCTCTGCCCGATGAATTTTCTTTGAGACGATATTCAATAATACCCAGGAAGACATCGCCCTTGCCAAGATATTACCCTGAAGATCTGTGATTAAGAATTCACGAAAAGCAAATAATTTATCCACGCCCCTACCAGCAGTAAAGACTTTGATTGATTCTCCCCAGGTGGGAAGATTGGTAGCTTTAATATCAAATCGAGAAAGAATCCAACTGAGATTATCTTGTAGAAGATTCCTCCCAAAATCCGCTGAATCAGCATGTTGCCAAGCAACTTCCTGAAATAAATCAGCCAGGGAATTCATTCGCAATTTCCCGTTAGGATGGACTTGGAAGGATCCCACTGTAAACTCTTTACTATAATGAAAATTGTCTGGTTCTTGCATATCTAGGGTTTACTTGGAGTCAAAAACACTCTTTTTCTAACACTGGAAAGAATAAAGATACCAATGCCATTGAGGGCTACTAAGATGAAAGAGACTTTCAAGTCAAATAAATCGGCGATAAATCCGATTAAAGGAGGTCCAATCAGAAAGCCGAAAAAAGCGATTGTTGAGACCAAAGCCAAAGCTACACTCGGAGAATAAAGCTTAGATCGACCTGCAATACTATATGAAACTGGTATCAAGGAAGCTACACCAAATCCTACAACCAGAAAGCCAAGCGTAGCCATAAGAATTGTAGGCCAAATCACAGCGATCATTAGTCCAATGAAAATCAATAATCCACTGAACTGGATCACAGCTACTCTTCCAAATCGACTAGTCATGCGGTCAGTTAAGAATCTCCCTGCAGCCATAGAACCCATAAATGCCACATAGCCTAGTGCAATCCAAGTAGGCTCAGTTTCCACCACTTTCTTGAAGTATACACCACTCCAATCAAACATACACCCCTCAGCCATCATGGCTAAAAAAGCGATCATAGAGATTCGAAGCAATAGATTGTCTGGTTTTTTGATGACCATCCCTCCACCTTCAGCCACTTTTTGCTCTTTCAAGATATATTTTTGAACGGAAATAATGATGATGATTGATACTAGCGTCACAATCGCGTAGTGCAGTGTTGGCCCTACACCTAGAAAAATCATCCCTGCTCCTATGCCAGCACCGGTGAATCCTGCAATAGACCAAAGTCCATGAAAAGAAGCTAATATACTTTTACCCATTTGATCCTCCAGATCAAGTGCTTGCGTATTCAAAGAGATATTCATGACATTTCCCAAAAATCCATAAAAAATCAAGACGGGGATTATCAACCAAGTGCTGGGAGCTAGACCTATCAATGGCAGGGTCATCGCATAGGCAAAACTTCCTATCATGATAACCCTACGGCTACCAAATCGAAGAACGGACCAGCCTGCAATTGGTAATCCTATGACAGATCCAATTGGTAAGAATAGCAATAGCGTACCCAATTGACCTTCGGAAAGCTGAAACTTAGCTTGAATATCCGGGATTCGTGATGCCCAGCTCGAAAAGCAAAGGCCCACGAAAAAGAACATACTTCCCAGTGCAGTTCTTCTTTTGGAAAGAGAATTCATAATTCTAAATAGGTTTAAAGGCATCCAAAAGTAAAGAAGATTGTGACAAAATCCTGAATACCTTTTTCTTGAAACCGAGAAACTATTTCACATAAATTGGGTTTTGACTGAAATATAATTGAATGGAACTTGTGATAGTCGGGGTGATAATCGCCTCAATAATTTTTCTGATACGAGTCATTATCAAAAAAGTATTTAACTGAAAAAAGCCGCTTTCCTATACAGAAAGTGACTTTTTTCGATTTTATTTTTTACTTAGTTTGGTAATTTATCAGCGAAGCGACCATATATCCAAGTACCTGCCACCGCAGATAAAAGAGTTATAATAATTACAGTAAACCCACTGCCGATTTGCGCAAATAATGGTCCAGGGCATGCACCAGTCAATGCCCATCCCAATCCGAAGATCAATCCTCCATAAATCTGCCCTTTTCTGAATTCCTTCTTTGGAATAATGATCTTCTCACCAGAAATTGCTTTTATGTTTAGCCTTTTGATCAGTTGTATGGAAATAATACCGGTAACAATTGCAGAGCCTATCACTCCATACATGTGAAATGAAGTCAAACGGAACATTTCTTGAATTCTAAACCAAGAGATGATTTCTGCTTTCACAAATATGATCCCGAAAAGAATTCCCAAAATCAAATAGTTAATAAGCGCAAAACCCTTCTCACCGGTAACCTGCACATCGGGCGCATCACATACGAATTCTTCTGTCTCTTTTTCTAAAGTTTTCATAGGTCTTTGATTAAAATCCTACAAGTTTCATCAATGGTTCTAAAAACAAATGGGTCATTAAAAATCCTCCGATCATAAAAGAAATCGTTGCAACTAATGATGGCCACTGAAGGGAACTGATTCCCATAATCGCATGGCCTGAGGTACATCCACCTGCATAGCGGGTTCCAAAGCCAACCAAAAACCCGCCAAAAACCAAGAAAAGCAGCCCTTTTCTGCTAAACAGATTCTCCCATGAAAAAATATCCGTAGGCATCAAACCTGAAAAATCTGTAATACCTAGTGCAGCTAGTTCCTGCTGGGTCCCTGGTGCAATCACAATTTCGTTCGGATTGGAAATAACACTAGTCGCAATAAAGCCTCCAATCATGATCCCTAAAACAAAAATCAAGTTCCAAGTTTCTTTTCTCCAATTATATGTGAAAAAAGGTATCCCTGAGGGTATGCACATAGCGCAAACGTGCCTCAATGAAGAGGATACACCAAAGGTTTTATTTCCTAGAATCAACAAGGCAGGTACGGTCAAACCAATCATTGGGCCGGCAACGTACCAAGGCCATGGTTGGGTTAGCCATTCAATAAATCCATTCATAGGGTAAATTAATGAGATTAAGGTATAATATAGATGGCAGGTCTGTTCAACCTGCCATCCGAGTAAGTTTCAACTTTTCTATTTATTAAAGCAAAGTGGTAGGGCAGACGTAATCTGAAACCTTAAATTTCTCTGATTCTTTAATTGCTTTGAACCCACCATCAACATCGATTAGATTATTATATCCTCTTGCTCTCAGAATAGAATTAAAGACCATAGACTTGTAACCGCCTGCGCAGTGCACATAATAGGTCTTATTTTTATCCACCTTCAACATACTGTCATTGATATAGTCTAAAGGTGCATTTTCGGCATTCAACACATGTTCAGACAGGAATTCTGAATTCTTGCGGACGTCTAAAATATTCACTTCTTTATCCTTGGATTGGATTTCGGATAGTTCTCCAGCTGAGATTGATTTGATTTGATCCAGTTCATATCCAGAAGCCTTCCAAGTATCAAATCCTCCTTTTAAAAACCCCAGTGGATAATCGTGCCCTACTCGAGCTAACCGAGTGACCACTTCTTCCTCTCGGCCTGGTTCGGCCACAATAAGAATCTCCTGCTTCAAATCTGGAATGATAGCTCCTACCCAAACTGCAAAGCTTCCATCAATTCCAACATTTACTGAATTTGGAACAAAACCCTTGGCAAATTTTTGTGGATCTCTTGTATCAAGAATCACAGCTCCTGTTTCATTAGCAGCTGCTTCAAATTCTGAAGGGGATAGTGCTTTAGCTCCTCGCTCTAACACCTTATCGATACTATCATATCCTTGAATATTCATCATTACATTCTGTGGGAAGTATGCAGGAGGAGTGGTTAATCCTGTGGTGACCTCTTTTATGAATTCTTTCTTGGTCATTTCTTGAAGCGCATAGTTGATTTTCTTTTGATTCCCTAAAGTATCCGAAGTATCCTTACTCATATTTTTACCACAAGCAGATCCAGCTCCGTGAGCAGGATAAACTATCAAGTCATCTGAAAGTGGCATTATCTTGTTTCGAAGCGAGTCATATAAATAGCCAGCTAACATATCCTGAGTAAGTCCTTTACTTACTTTTTGTGCTAAATCCGGACGTCCCACATCTCCTATAAATAAGGTGTCCCCGGTAAAAATCGCCTCGGCTTCTCCTTCCTCATTGAAAAGTAAGTAACAAGAACTCTCCAAAGTATGCCCCGGAGTATGAATCACTTTTATTTTGGCTTTACCAACTTTAAACTCCTGCCCATCTTCAGCAACGATAGCATCAAATCCCAATTTCATGTTGGTTGGTCCATAAACAATTGATGCGCCTGTCTTTGCCGATAAGTCCATATGTCCAGAAACAAAATCAGCATGAAAATGCGTCTCAAAAACGTATTTGATTTTAGCATTTCTGCGCGCTGCCTTTTCAATGTAAGGCTGCACTTCTCTTAGTGGATCGATGACCACTGCCTCTCCATCAGACTCAATATAATATGCGCCTTGGGCAAGACATCCGGTATAGATTTGTTCGATTTTCATATGGTTAGTTATTTTTTTTCTTAAGTGTTAATCAAAAGTAATACGCATTATGTTTAGACTAAATGACTTTTGTCACAAACCTTAAACAGATATGGAAACAGATGATTCGATAGTCTTGATTAGTTGGTGGGCTGACACTACACCTGATTCTCTCCAAAGAATTTTTCCCTTTTGAAAAAGAATAAGCGTTGGGACTCCACGAACTTGAAATTTACTTGCAACAGGCTGATTTTTATCCACATCTACTTTCAGGATTTTGACTTTCCCCCCAAGTTGTCTTGAGGTATCTTCCAATATAGGTTGCATCATTTTACAGGGTCCACACCAAGTAGCGAAGAAATCCACCAATACTGGTGTATCGCCATCGATCAGCTCTTGAAATGTTTTTTGTTTTGTGCTCATAGCTTTTAGATTTAATAAACTGTAACAAAAGTAGCTGGCAAATCAGTTCAGCACGGTAATTTTTATCCTAATAGATGATCCACTGAATCCTAAGAAGTTTTAAAAAGTGCTAAAAATCCCATGACTTGGCGATTATTTTTTTATTTTCGCCCGTCTAATTTCTTTTATAAATGCTCAATTTCAAGCAAATCAATAATATCACTGGCTGGGTAGTCTTTGCAGTAGCTACACTAGTATATGTCCTGACTGTCGAACAAACCGCTAGTTTTTGGGATCCAGGGGAGTTTATTGCTGTTTCCTACAAGCTGGAAGTACCTCATCCTCCGGGAGCGCCATTCTTTCTTTTAGTGTATCGGATGTTTAGTTTCCTTGCTTTTGGAGACACCTTACAGATTGCCTATTGGATGAATGTGGGAAGTGCGGTCTTCTCAGGATTCACTATTCTATTCTTGTTTTGGTCTATTACACTTTTTGGTAAAAGACTATTTCAAATTGAAGAAGGTCAAGAAAGCAAAGGCCATACAATATCTTTAATCGGAGCAGGAATAGTCGGATCATTGGTCTACACTTTTAGCGACAGTTTCTGGTTTTCTGCTGTAGAGGCAGAAGTTTATGCCATGTCTTCCTTTTTTACCGCCATTGTGATTTGGGCGTTTTTGAAATGGGATGTAATCAAAGATCCACGGGAAGAAAACAAATGGATGATTTTCATTGCCTATTTGGTAGGTCTTTCCATTGGCGTCCACCTGTTAAATTTAGTGACGCTTCCGGCTTTGGCTTTGATTTATTATTTCAAAAAATACGAAAAGCCGAACTTTAAAGGGGCAGTATTCGCTATGTTTTTGGGTGGAATAGCATTGATCATCATCAATAACATTATCATTCCTGGCCTCCCAAGCTTAGCTGGATCACTTGAGATTTTCTTTGTCAATAGCCTGGGACTACCTTTTGGATCAGGAATCGTCGTCTTCATCATCCTTTTTCTGTCTGGAGTTTATTATGCTTACCGCTATTCCAGAAGAAAAGAGAAGGCAATTTTGAATACTGCACTCCTTTCGTTGATTTTTATCCTGATTGGGTATTCATCCTATGCATTAATCGTAATCCGTGCCAACCAAGATCCAGTTATCAATGAAAATGCTCCAAAAGACATTATTAGCTTTGTGTCTTATCTGAAGCGTGAGCAATACGGCTATCGTCCCTTACTTCATGGACAGTATTTCACAGCCAAACTGGTAGATCAAGTGGAAGGCGATCCGGTGTATATGAAGGGTAAAGACAAGTATGAGATCGTCGATTACGGCCTTGTAAACACATACGATCCTACTAAAACAACAATTCTCCCTCGCATTTATTCTACCCAAGAAAATCACAAACGACTCTATCAACAAAAGCTTGGACTAAGGGAAGGTCAAGATCCAACCTTCGGGGACAACCTTTATTTTATGTTTTCCCATCAGTTAGGGCAGATGTATTTCAGGTATTTCATGTGGAATTTCTCAGGTAGGGAATCAGATTTTTCCGATGCACCTTGGATCGGAATTACAGATGCGATTTCCACGGACTATCCAGAGTACATCACCGAAAATAAAGGGCATAATAATTACCTGATGCTTCCGCTTCTTCTGGGAATCATCGGATTGTTTTTCCAAGCTAAGGTTGATCCGAAGTCTTTTTACGTTAACCTGATGCTCTTCCTGATGATGGGAGCAGTATTGGTACTCTACCTGAACTCGCCTCCTGTAGAACCTCGGGAGAGAGATTATATCTACGTCGGTAGCTTCTATGCATTTGCTATTTGGGTAGGCATGGGAGTCTTGGCGATCGCTCATATGATAGCCAAAGCCAATAAAAACCTGGCAACTGCTGGAATCGTGGCAACGCTTCTCACGCTGCCAGTAGTCGGTCTGATGGCTACTGAAAACTGGAATGATCACAATCGAAGAGGGAGATATTTCTCGGTGGATTCTGCTCGCAATTTCTTGGCTTCCTGTGCTCCGAATGCCATTCTATTCACCGGAGGTGACAATGATACCTTCCCACTCTGGTATGTACAGGAAGTGGAAGGTTTCCGAACGGATATCCGTGTAATTGTATTGAGTTATTTTGACACCGATTGGTATGTGGAGCAAATGACCAATCAGGCAGGTGAATCTGAGCCATTACCATTCAGCCTCGATCCTGAACGGTATCAAAAAGGAACGAACGATGTGCTATACGTCACCGAACGAGAAGGTTTAAACGCAATCTCAGTAAAAGAATATCTAAAGCTGCTTAATGTTGGCTCACCGCTACTTAAGATGGAGACTGGTGGAAAAAGTATCGTCAATATGGTGCCTTCTCGAAATTTGATTCTGGATATAGATAGTGTAGCAGTAAGTAATCGAAATATCATTCCTGAGGAATTTGCAGAATTATTCGTGCCTCAAATGAACTTGCAAGTTAAAGGACAGTATGTGACTAAGGGAACTTTGATGCTGCTTGATCTGATCGCATCAAATAATTGGGATCGTCCAATCTATTTCAATAATACCTCGCTCGCCACAATCGGAATTAGCATCGATGAGCATGTGGTGATGGAAGGTTTGACCTATCGACTACTTCCTATAAGTAAGCCAGAATACATCCGAGAAGAATTGGTCAACGCCGACTTGGCTTACAAGAATTTCACAGAGAATTTCGCCTTCAGAGGAATGAATAATCCGGATGCCTACCTGGATGAGGAATATCGACGTTTTGCTTCTAACCATCGAAGTGCTCTGAATAGCATTGTCATTGCACTTTTGGATCAAGATAAAATGGAAAAAGCTACTGATCTGTTGAATTATGGTTTGGAAGTGATGCCAAACGAAGCAATACCATATGACCTTTCCAGTGGGCAGTCTGTGCCACTTTTCTTTGAAGTGGGCGAAGATGAAAAAGCAATGGATATTATCGACAAGGTCTCTAAAAAATCCTTGGATATGATTGAGTTCTACCAGACTCAAAATAGAAATTACGATCGTGAAATGATGATTTCTATCGAAATGGTAAAGTATTTCATCCCACTTCTTGAGGAGCGAGGCTACCAGGAAAGAGCACAAGAATTGAAATTAAGAATGGGGTCACTACTAGGTGCGGAGGAATCTGGCGGAGGAAGCCTACTTGACCGAAAATAAGTATTCTAGTTAACTAAAGAAGCGAGCTCCAGGTATTGGGCTCGCTTTTTTGTTTTATTGATAAAGCATAATTTGAGTAAAATTGCTTTATGGATAAAGCAATTATTGTATATATTTGCTTTATCTATAAAGCAAAATGGAAAAGCTCTTTCTTAAATCTTCGCTACTTATACGATCTCAATCAATTGATTTCAAGAGATTCCTTTTCAAAAAAATCGATTGGACTGATCGGCTGATTGGTATACTGGGTGCCAGAGGAACCGGGAAAACGACACTTTTACTTCAGCTAGCATCGCAACTATTTAAAGAGGATCGGCCACGTGCTATCCTTTATGTGACCCTAGACGATATTTATTTTTCTGAAAACTCAGTGGTCAATCTTGCTGAAGAGTTTGAAAAGTTAGGAGGGGAACTTCTGATTTTAGATGAAGTCCACAAGTATCCAAATTGGGCAAGGGAGGTAAAAAATATGTATGACTTTCAGCGGAATCTGAAAATCATTTTCACCGGCTCGTCTATTATTGATTTGATCAAAGAAAATGTGGACTTATCCAGAAGAGCGATATTCTACGATCTCCCTGGATTATCATTTCGGGAGTATCTGAAAATCGAGGCTATTGGAGATTTTGAGACGATCGCACTTGAAAATATTCTAACTAATCATGAATCTATCGCAGCTAGCCTTTCAAGTGATTTTAAGCCATTAGCTCACTTTGCCAACTACCTCAAAGGCGGCTACTATCCATTTTTTAAGGAGAATCCGAACACCTATTTTATTCGAATCGAGCAAGTTTTAAGACTCGTTTTGGAAATAGATCTGCAATTTATCAAAGGAATTGACCCTCAGAATATTCGCAAGCTGTATCAACTGCTCTATGTACTTTCCCAAAGTGTCCCCTTCATCCCAAATATTTCGAAGCTGAGCGAAAAAATAGGTATCACAAGAAACACCTTATTGATTTACCTGAACTATTTGGAAAAAGCCAAAATCATCAATTCACTACAAGCTTCGGGTAAATCAACAAGTATTCTTCAAAAACCAGATAAAATATACCTCGAAAACACGAATCTGGGTCATGCAATCTCCAAGCAGGAAATCAATCTTGGAAATGAGCGTGAAACTTTTTTTCTCAACCAACTAAAAAATTCCGGCCATAAGGTAAACCTTCCAAAATTCGGTGACTTTCTCATTGATGAGAATTTTCTCTTCGAAATTGGTGGATCGAAGAAATCATCCGCCCAACTCAAAAATCAATCAAACTCATTTGTCGCAGCTGATGGAATCGAGGTTGGATTTGGTAACAAAATTCCAATTTGGCTTTTTGGCTTTTTGTATTGAGGGTTTTATGCTCACAAACCAACTCAATAGTAAAAACCAATTCTCTAAGAATTCTAGCGAGTCACCACCTAGTCACATTAGCACTTACCATCTTTCTACATGACTCGTATGGTAAAAATCATAAAAAATCACTTTCTGTTGAGTAAGATCATCTGTCGCAACAGATGGCAGACTAGCAAATCTGTCATCCGTCAGGCAGGTATAGGTTAAGCTGATTTAATAAACTACCTATTAGCTATATGCACAACTGAAAACTGGCTTTATACCGTCCTTTTCAGTATAGGTGGATTTTGACGAGTATCGAAAAGTTCAGCAATTTTAATAAATTCGTTTTCTCATCAACCGAATATATTAATTTAATGTCTCTAGTAACCAAATAGCGATATTGAGTTTTTCTTTCTTTAAGCAACTGTTCTTGATGTCCTATAAAAGATGCTTTTATTAATTTTTCTGATTCCTGAATGATTTCGTTAACGATTTTAGTAGCAACTCTTAAACTTGCGTGCTTTTCGTAATATTCATAGATTTCGTCAGATTGAACTTCGAAAAAGGCCGATCAATTAATTTTAAAAGCCATTATTCGTACTTGACAAATAGTTCGGAACTGGTTTAAATCGATTATTTGCGAGATCATATTCCGACTGATCAATTTGTTTATTCAATTCCTCTACCGTCATTGGCTCAGATACTTTTTCATCAGAAGTATTAATTTCCTTTGACAATAATTTTTCTAGACGTGAAATGACTTACTCACTTTAAACTTTAAAAATTCTTGGACAAATTCTATTTTTTGCTCTTCTATAGTCATTTCGATTTACTACTATTCATTCTTACGAAATCGTAAAATTCAACAACCTTTTTATTGATCCAACTAATTTTCAGCTTGTTGCCAACTCAAATCTATCAGCCATTAATTCTTGACTTCTAGGTTATAAATCCCAAATATTTGACGCGAAGGTATAACCATCAAATACTCAATTCTTGATTTTTTCACTACAACCAGAACGCTCCGCTATTGCTTTGGTCTTGGCTCTAATCTCTTGGCTCTGAATACTGGATTCAGAATTATTACTTTTTCCCTAGCACATAAAACAAATCCAGGCCTTTTGCAGGATCATCGACGACCAAATAATCTTCATGAGAAATTTCCACTACGCTCGCGCCTTGCTGCTGATGAAGCTTGTTTCGATTCATCCGATTTAGGATTTCGTAAGGCGTCCGAAGGAAAGAAGCAGGCAATTTGTATTGCAAATCAAAAATATCGAAACGCATGATTTTTTGAACAGACTTCCGGTTAGCTTCATGGTACCCCCACACTTTTTCATTTCCACCGATCCCTTTGGCTTGTACAGAATCAAAAATCCCAGCAGCCAAATCTATCAGCTCTTGAGGTTTGTATTCCCGCTCATGCCAAGGATTTCTAGATAGCGTATGATTAATATTTGGTGTGGAGATAATGGCTTTTCCACCAGGTTTCAAAACTCGATAAATCTCCTGAAGAAAAAGGTGGTCATTGGGAATATGCTCGATCACTTGGAAACTTACTATGGTGTCGTAAGAATTATCAGCAATTCCCTCAAAAGGAGGGATTACTGCCTGACGAAAATCACTAGTTGGAAATCTTAAGGTCAACGAATCGATGACTTCTTGAATCTTGTCCAGTCCCAAATAACTCGAAGCCAATGGTAACAACACCTCCACCCCTCTCCCTTCTCCACAACCTACCTCCAGAAGATCTCCCGAAATAAATGGCTTGGCAGCGATATAGGCCTTAAGTAATCTTTGATGAATTGGGTTGTCACTGACCAACTTGTCAGATGCGATTTCCGTTGTGTAGGTAGCCATTTAAAATTTTACTATTTTGGCAAAAGTAAGGTTAATTTTTAAAACCGAGAAAATCATCTAATGAAGTATCAATCGATTAAAATCATACTTTTCACTTTCCTTTCCATTGGAATAGGATCTCATGCATTTTCACAAAAAAATCTTAGCAATATCAATCAGGCCCTTCGGTATTCCCGGTATTCGAGGTTAGGGATGAAGATTGTGCCAATAAAGATTTCTGACACGGAATTTAAAATTCAATTCGTTGTTGAAAGAATTGAAACGAATCAAGAATTCAATACATTTAGTTTTACCTATTCCTTGTTGGAATCTTACGATGAAGAGATTCTCGGTGAACAAACCACAATTTTGACGGCCGATGATCTTACCCATAACACAGATCGCCACTGGGTTTTTGAAAAAGAATTGAATCTTGACCCTATAAGCCAGACCACTATTGTGCTTTTCACCGCCTTAGATACCCGACAAGGAGATGAATATCAGTATCATGTGGATTTAAAAAGTCCTTTTATATTTGATTTGCCTGATTTTGCGGCATTTTATGCCAATAAAGTAGGGTTTGATCAGACTTATCTCAACGTTGGGAATTCGTTGCTTTTCAACAGTACTGGAGGTCCAAACTTACATTCCTTCTACTATCCGATCAATTTTGAGGTTCCCTATCCGCCTATGGAGACAAAGCCTGCGGTGGTACCAATGGAATTAGAAGTTTTAGACGAAGGTGATTTCTTAGCTAATATCCCGAAGTCACTGGATAAAATCGGCTATTATTTTATTCAAAGCGACACTTCCAAATCAGCTGGGTTGATGATTAAAACCACTCACGAAGCTTTCCCCAAAGTGAAAGATTGGGAAGAAATGGTGCAAATGATCACCTACATTTCAACTAGAAAAGAGCATGAATCGCTACTATTGGCAACAGATAAGAAGAAAGCCTTGGATGAATATTGGATCGGACTGACTCGCAATCCAGATACTGCAAAGGATCTCATTCGGGAATATTTCAGACAAATCGAATTTGCAAATTTACTTTTTACCGATTTTAAGGAGGGTTGGAAAACGGACAAAGGCATGATTTACGTCGTAATGGGTGCTCCTCAGGAAGTGAATTTCTATTTGGATAGAGAAATTTGGTCTTATGGAGGAATGAACGAGAGTTCAAAAATTCGCTTTACATTTGCTCGAGTAAAAAATATACTCAGCCCACATTATTATACATTGAACAGATCTAGGGCTTATCAGCCAGTTTGGTTCAAGAACATATCCCTATGGAGAAGCGGAAAGATGGCTTTCTAATTGAAAAAGGAGCCCATGAAAAAGATTTCATTTTTGGAACCAGAGCTGTAATGGAATCGATACAGGCTGGCAAAGACATTGATAAAGTACTTGTTCAGAAAGAAATCAATAACGATTTAATTAAGGAACTGCTTCAGCTTTGCAAAGCTGAAAAGATACCGGTGGTCCGTGTTCCTGATGCTAAACTCAATCGAATCACTCGGAAAAATCACCAAGGTGTAGTCGCTCAAATGTCAGCGATTGAATATGCATCCCTAGATCATGTGATTGAAAGCTGTTTTGCAATAGGCAAATCACCGCTACTATTGATTTTGGACAGAATCACTGATGTTCGGAACTTCGGCGCAATCGCCCGGACTGCTGAATGTGCTGGTGTAGATGCTATTGTAATTCCTGAAAAGGGTAGCGCCCAGATTAATGCGGATGCGCTGAAGACATCTGCAGGAGCATTAAATCACCTTCCAATTGCGCGAGTCAAAAACTTATTTTATACCTGCCGAGACTTACAAAAATCTGGCTTGGTATTGATTGGAATTACTGAGAAGACCGAAAAATCTATGTACGAAGCAGATTTCTCAGTACCAGTAGCCATGATTATGGGTTCGGAAGAAGATGGAATATCAAATGAGCTATTCGGCATCATGGACGATCGGGTAAAGATCCCAATGGCTGGAAATATTGAGAGCTTGAACGTTTCAGTTTCGGCAGGAGTAGCCATCTATGAGGCAATAAGGCAGCGAAAAAATTAAAATATTTTCAAAAAAGGGGTAGAATTAAATAAATTCCTCCCCTTTTTTTCTCGCATTAGATACGAACTCACGAAACTTCTTTTCGTCATCCAACTTGCAAATTAAGAGAACATTTCCAGTTTCGTTGACCAAATAGTTATTCAAGCCTTGGATCACGACCAACTTATCACTGTCGAGTTTGATGTAACAATTTTCCGTTTCATAAAGAACTGCATTTGCTTCAATGACATTTTTTTCTTCGTCTTTTTTGGCGATGTCATATAGACTGCTCCAAGAGCCTAGATCTGACCATCCAAAATCTGACGGCAAGACATAGACTTGATTTGACTTTTCCATCACACCATAGTCAATGGAAATACTTTTCAATTGGGTATACGCTCGGGATATAAATGAAGCTTCTCTTTCAGAACCAAAGACAGCTAATCCTTCATCAAAAACCTCCGCCAAGTCTGGCATATGCTCCTCAAATGCGTGGATAAGACTACTAGCTTTCCAGATAAAAATACCCGAATTCCAAACAAAATCTCCGCTATCAAGGAAAGTTTTCGCAAGCTTGAGATTAGGCTTTTCGATGAAGGTTTTCACCTTCATCACATCTGAATCAGAGTTCTCATGATACTGAATGTATCCATAACCTGTTTCTGGCCTGTTTGGAGTAATTCCAAGTGTAATCAAACGCTTTGAGATTTGAGCTGCTGCAATCGCTCGAGTAATAGTTTTAGCAAATTTACCCTCCTGTAAGACCAAATGATCCGCCGGAGTCACAACTAAAGTGGCATGCGGATCGATCGAATGAATTTTATAGCAAGCATAAGCAATGCAAGCAGCAGTATTTCTCCTTAAGGGCTCAATCATAATCTGGTGATCTTTCAGCTCAGGAAGTTGCTCTTTGACTAGATGTAAATATTTTTTGTAAGTAATGATGACAAACTGAGCTGGATCGAAAAATTCAACGAATCGATCATAGGTCATCTGCAATAGGGAACGACCAGTACCCAAAATATCTAAAAATTGTTTTGGAAGTTTTCTTCGGCTATGTGGCCAGAACCGAGTTCCGATCCCACCTGCCATAATTACGATATAGGGTTTATTTTGCATTTTAAACTATCCCTTCTTTCATCAGTTCATGAATATGAACAAATCCAGCTATATTCTCTCTATCCATGGCTACCAATTGTGTAATATTGTGTGTGCGCATTAAATTATAAGCTTTTACTGCAAATTCATCTTTGGCTATAGTTTTTGGATTCAACGTCATAATATCTACAGCTTTTAGAGATTGGATATCAAGTGTCTTCTGGAGCATTCTTCGCAGATCTCCGTCAGTAATGATGCCTATTAGCCGATCGTCTTGATCCACTACAGCAGTGGCACCTAAGCGCTTGCTTGATATTTCCATAATAATATCGGCCAATCCTGAGTCTTGGCTCACTTTAGGTATTTGATCTTTAACCAGTACATCTTCTACTTTGAGATAAAGTTGTCTCCCTAACGTACCTCCTGGATGGTACTTAGCAAAATCCTGAGAAGTAAATCCTCTAGCTTCTAATAAACAAACCGCCAAAGCATCTCCCAGTGCCAAATGTGCACTGGTGCTGGTTGTCGGCGCTAGATTATGTGGACAAGCCTCTTCACCGATTGTTGCGTTCAAGACATAATCGGCATGCTTGGCCAAATAGCTGTCAATATTGCTAACCAAGCCAACCAAAACGGAACCGGATTTTTTGATGAGGGGTACTAATACTTTAATTTCAGGAGTGTTTCCACTTTTTGAAATACAGATAACTACATCTTCAGATTGGATCATTCCCAAATCACCATGAATCGCATCAACAGCATGCATGAAAAGTGCTGGTGTTCCAGTAGAATTCAGTGTTGCTACAATTTTGTTGGCAATTATGGCACTTTTTCCCACCCCTGTGATAACAACCCTACCTTTTGATTCTAAAATTCGACCAACACAAGAGTCAAAATCCTCATCCAAAAAATTTATGAGGTTTAAGATGGCCTGCGCTTCATTTTGAAGGACACCTGTGGCAATACTTCTAATATTTTTAGCTAAATTCAATTCTTAGTGAGTTTGGAAATCATTCCAAACAAAGATATGAACTTAATTAGTGATTCTTGTTTTAAAGGATTTCGTTACCCTTATTTATTCTCAAAGTGGAAGAAAAAGTAAAAGCAGAGCTTAAAAAAATCTTTGGCTTCAGTCAATTTCGTGGAAATCAGGAAATTATTATTGATAACCTGATGAACAAACGAAATACGTTTGTAATAATGCCTACAGGTGCGGGCAAATCACTTTGTTATCAGCTACCCGCTGTGGTCAACGAAGGAACCGCTATCGTGATTTCTCCTTTAATCGCGTTGATGAAAAATCAAGTAGACCAACTAAATTCCCTTGGTATAAATGCTCACTTTCTAAATTCTACGCTCAATAAGTCAGAATCTACTAAAGTCAAAAATGAAGTTTTGGCACAAAAGACAAAACTACTTTATGTAGCTCCAGAGTCTTTGACCAAGGAGGAAAACATTGAATTTCTCAAAAAAGCTAAAATCAGTTTCATCGCGATAGATGAGGCCCATTGTATTTCGGAGTGGGGTCATGATTTTCGACCAGAATACCGTCGGATCAAATCTATCGTAGCAATGATTGCTCCTACCCTGCCCATTATTGCACTGACTGCAACTGCCACGCCCAAAGTCCAACAAGACATTCAGCGCAACCTTCAAATGGAGGAAGCAGATCTCTTTAAATCATCTTTCAATCGAACAAACTTATTTTATGAAATTCGTCCGAAAGTTAAAAACGAGTCCAAAAAAAGCCTCATTAAGTTTATCAAAGGCCATAAGGGTAAATCAGGAATTATCTACTGCCTAAGTAGAAAGAAGGTAGAAGAAATTGCTTCCTTACTTCAAGTTAATCAGATTAATGCAGCCCCATATCACGCAGGATTAGACTCTTCAGTCCGTATAAAAAATCAAGACGATTTCCTCAATGAAGAATTAGATGTAATTGTAGCAACTATCGCTTTTGGAATGGGTATTGATAAACCCGATGTTCGATTCGTAATCCATTATGATGTGCCGAAATCCTTGGAAGGATACTATCAGGAGACTGGTAGAGCTGGTAGAGATGGCCTAGAAGGTCATTGTCTGATGTTCTACAGGTATGAGGACATCGTGAAGCTGGACAAATTCAATAAAGATAAAGCTGTCACAGAGCGGGAAAATGCAAGAGTCCTCCTGCAAGAGATGGCAGCTTTTGCTGAGACAGGAGTTTGTCGGCGAAAATTCATCTTGAATTACTTTGGCGAAACGATGGATGAGGATTGCGGTTTCTGTGATAATTGCAAGCGGGACCGGGAGGTATTTAAAGGGCTAGAACTTGTCCATAAAACATTGGAAGCCGCCAAACAAACCAATGAGCGATTTAGACTTGATCACTTGGTAAGTGTGTTGACAGGTGAAAAAACAGATTACGTTGAAAGTTATCAACATGATAAACTGCCAATCTTTGGTACAGGTTCTGATCAGACTACTAAATCTTGGATTGGTATAATTCGCCAAGCTATGATTAAGGATCTATTAGAAAAAGATATTGAAAATTATGGCGTGCTGAAACTAACGCCAAAAGGCAAGGAATATCTAGCGAATCCATTTGAGATTGATTTATATAAGGATCATGACTTTGCCGCTGAGGTAGAGACGGAGCAAGCTGAAATAATAATAAATTCAGGAATTGCCTATGATGAGAAACTATTTGAACTGCTCAAAGCTGAACGAAAAAAAGTTGCTCGATCCAAAGGCTTACCACCTTATGTGATTTTCCAAGATCCATCACTGGAAGAGATGGCGACAGTGTATCCTACCACGAAAGAGGAACTCTCACAAATCAATGGCGTGGGTATGGGGAAAGTCGCTAAATTCGGTGGTCCATTTCTTAAATTAATAGAAACTTACGTTGAGCAAAATGAAATTGAAACTGCATCTGATGTAGTCGTAAAATCTTCCGGTACACGATCGAAAGTCAAAATATCTATAATTCAACAGATCGACCGAAAAACCGACTTGGATGAAATTGCAGAAAATTTATCACTAACTTTAAGCGTGTTACTTCAGGAAATTGAGCAGATTATTTACAGTGGAACTAAGTTAAATATTGATTACTACATCGAAAATATCATGGATGATCAACGAGAAGATGTCCTATATGATTATTTCATGAGTGCAAGTACCGATAATATTAAGATGGCGTTAGAAGAATTAGAAGATGAGGATTTCGCAGAAGATGAATTACGGGTTTACCGTATCAAATTCATTTCTCACCATGCCAATTAAAATAGAACCTAGTCAATGAATATACTCTTATTGGGAAGTGGTGGCAGAGAACATGCTTTTGCTTGGAAGATCGTCCAAAGTGTCGATTGTACAAATCTGTATGTAGCCCCCGGTAATCCGGGGACAGCAGCCATAGCTACTAACGTTCCTCTTGGAATCACAGATTTCCCAGCAATCAGATCATTTATTTTAGAAAAAGATATCCATTTAGTTGTCATAGGCCCTGAGGAGCCATTAGTGAAAGGAATCGTCGATTTTCTTCAAGCTCAGTCAGGGACTTCAAAAATTCCCGTAGTAGGTCCATCCGAAATGGGCGCTAGACTCGAGGGAAGTAAGGATTTCTCTAAGCGCTTTATGCTTAGAAATGAAATTCCTACAGCCGCTTATGAAACCTTTACCGCCTCAGAACTTGAGAAAGGAGTCGCTTTTCTAGAAAAACAAAAGCTGCCGATCGTATTAAAAGCGGATGGGCTAGCCGCAGGAAAGGGTGTTTTGATTTGCACAACTCTTGATGAGGCTAAGGCCTCTTTAAGAGAAATGCTTATCGATCAGAAATTCGGAGAGGCTTCATCAAAGGTGGTGATTGAAGAGTTTTTGACTGGAATCGAGCTATCTGTTTTTGTAGCCACCGATGGTGAGAGTTATAAAATTCTGCCCGAAGCTAAGGATTACAAACGAATTGGCGATGGAGATACGGGCCTCAACACTGGGGGTATGGGTGCAGTCAGCCCAGTAGCTTTTGCAGATAAGGCCTTTATGAAAAAGGTGGAAGAAAAAGTAGTCAAACCGACGATTAGTGGATTGCGAAAAGAGGGGATTCCTTACAAGGGTTTTCTTTTCATAGGTTTGATGAATAGTGATGGTGAGCCAAAGGTCATCGAATATAATGTACGAATGGGAGATCCTGAAACGGAGGCTGTTTTACCACGGATTTCAAGTGATTTTCTACATTTATTACATGGTATTGGAGTAGGTAATTTGAAAGAATATCAACTGAGCGTATCCACCGAATACTCAGCTACTGTGATGATGGTAAGTGGAGGTTATCCTGGTTCCTATGAAAAAGGATTTAAAATATCAATTCCAGATTTAGGGTTGAAAAGTATAGTCTTTCATTCAGGAACTGGGAGGAACGAGCAAGGTCACCTGATCAATCAAGGTGGTCGTGTGATGGCAATTACCGGGCGAGGTCCGGATCTTTCATCAGCGCTTGCAAACGCATATGCTACTGTGAATCAAATTTCATGGAACAAAGCATACTTCAGAAGTGATATCGGCAAGGATATACTTAATTTAAATGAATAATTAAACTTAAAATAGATCAGGATAAACCCTGTGAATAAATATATATATATGGCTGGATGTAGTACGTGCTCCACTTCCTCAGGAGGAACTGGAGGCTGCCAAAGTAATGGTACATGTGGGACTAGTGATTGTAATAAAATGAACTCCTTTGACTGGCTTAGCCATATGGGAATTCCTGAGATAGATAATTTTGATATCGTAGAAGTCAAATTCAAGGGTGGAAGAAAAGAATATTACCGAAATGTAGATTTTCTTCTCCTAAATACTGGGGATCCTGTAGTTATTGGGGTGCCAAGTGGATATCATATTGGTCATGTGTCGCTTCAAGGAGAGCTTGTACGACTACAAATGCAAAAGCGGAAAGTTAGAGATGATGATAATATTCTCAAGATTTACCGCATTGCTAATCAAAAAGATATGGAACGATGGGGCGATGCCCAAAATCGAGAAATCCCTGGTCTCTATCGTTGCAGACAGATTATAGATGAACTTAGCTTGAAAATGAAAATGTCTGATATTGAATTTCAGGCAGACAATAGTAAGGCAACTTTTTATTATTCAGCAGAGGACAGAGTCGATTTTAGAGACTTAATAAAGTTACTCGCTGGAGAATTTAAAGTGCGAGTTGAAATGAAACAGATAAGTCTTCGTCAGGAAGCAGGTAGACTAGGTGGAATCGGTGTTTGTGGACGTGAACTTTGCTGCTCTACTTGGCTGGTAGATTTCAAAAATGTGAGCACCTCAGCGGCTAGATATCAAAATCTTTCTCTAAATCCTGGAAAACTCAGTGGTCAATGCGGCAGATTAAAATGCTGCTTAAATTATGAGCTAGATACCTATATGGATGCCATTAAAGATATTCCAAGTGTAGATCGCGCATTGATGACTGAATCAGGTATGGCAAAATTGCAGAAGACGGATATCTTCCGAAAACTAATGTGGTTCAGCTACAACAATGAAAATGACTGGCATACGATCTCCTGTGAGCGGGTAAAGGAAATTCAGGAATTGAATGAAAAAGGGATCAAAGTTTTTAATCTTCAGGTAGACAAAGCAACTGATGTCGAAGACCTAGCAGCCAAATCTACACTTGAGCTAGAACTGTTGGATCAGAAGTTTGCCAAGAAAAACCCGAAAAAGAAAAAGCCTAGAATTCCTCGAAATACAGAAGTCAGTCCTAGAATAGAACAAGCAAACGCAGAAAATACCACTGCAAGCTCAGAAATTACCAACCAGCCTATATCGGCCGACCAGCAACAGAAGCGCAGAACTAAAAACAAACATAAAAATCGCAACCAAAAACTGCAGGGTGAGCAGGACCAATCAAAGACTCAAACGGATCAACCTTCACCACAGGGAAATCAAACACCAACAAAGAATAATCCTGGGAAACCAGCTAGACAAAATGTAGCTGATCAAAAAGCTAAACCAACAACTGAAAATAAATCGGGAGAGCAAAAACCACAGGAAAAAAGAAAGTTTCCACCACGAAGAAATCAGGGACCAAATCCGAATGACAATTCTAATAAATAAGCTCAGAACAATAGGGTTGCTTTTCTTGATCCTTGGATTAACTTCCTGTTCTGGTGATCGAATCTTTGAGGAATTCGAGTCCTTGGACTCAGCAGTATGGAAGTCCAATGACAGTATCAATTTTGACTTGACCCTTTTAGATCTAGCTTCTCGGACAAGTCTTATAGCAATTCGATTTAATGAGTCCTATAAGTTCTCGAATTGCTATGTACGAATCATTTCAAGGGATTCTTCAAATCTGATTTTAGAAAATCGGTTAGTGAATATGCCGCTTTTCGATTCCAGATCAGGAAAACCCCTCGGGAGAGGTTTTGGGAATACAATCACAAAATACGATACAATCCCTTTTCAACTTAATCCGGGAACAAGTAGCATTACTTTGCTTCAGTACATGCGAGAAGACGAACTATCTGGTATAGAAGCGGTTGGATTTAAAATCTTGAAATAGTTTGAAAGTTTTCAGGCTAGAGATGCTTTTCAAAACAAATGCCGGTTGCTATGCCTATGTACTGACCATAATTGGGAATTCTTCTATAGCAGCTTCGTTCATATAAGCTGATCGCTTCCACCTGATTTTTGCCTGTTTCGAGCTCTACTCGTTTTGCTCCAAGCTCGACTTGCCCAGCTTTCTAATTCAGCTAAAAGCTAGTCTGCAATATCCTTTACTCCATACACAGGCAGCGTAAACATCCGCTTTACTTCCATTGCATCTTTTCCATATTCCTTGATGTCACCATATGCCACCGGCTTATTTTCTTCATGACAAACCAATTGCATACTTGATGATGGAGATTCCATTATACTGATTGTAAAAGTCACGCTCTCTTCCATCCTTTTCTGCCAGATATGCATCCAAATGTGAAACCAAGCCTGCAAAATCCGGATCATCACCTGGTCTTTTTTGGAACTTTATCATAGATTTATAAAAAAATCGCTAAAATTTTTAGCGGCTTGAATACGTCATCTCATTTTTTTATAGGCATTGATCAAGCCATTTGTCGAACTATCATGCGAGGTAACTTCGCTTTGGTCTTTTAATTCAGGTAGAATTCCATTTGCCAAAACCTTCCCAAGCTCCACTCCCCACTGGTCGAAGCTATAAATATTCCAGATTGCTCCTTGTACAAAAATCTTATGCTCATACATGGCAATCAGCATTCCAAGCATGTGGGGTGTGATCTGCTTTACCAAAATTGAATTGGTAGGTCGATTTCCTTCAAAAACTCGATGTGGCGCAATATTTTCAATTTCCTCAATGGGCTTGCCTACCTTTTCCATTTCTTCACATACTTGAACCAATGATTTCCCCTTCATCAAGGCTTCAGTCTGGGCAAAGAAATTAGAGAGTAATTTCTGATGATGATCTCCTATCGGGTTATGGGAAATAGCCGGAGCAATAAAATCACAAGGAATCAGTTGAGTACCCTGATGAATCAATTGATAGAATGCATGCTGCCCGTTGGTTCCAGGCTCTCCCCAGATGATTGGACCAGTGGTGTAATTGACTTTTTCTCCTGAGCGGCTTACATATTTGCCATTACTCTCCATATTTCCCTGTTGGAAATAGGCGGCAAAACGATGCATATACTGATCATAAGGAAGGATCGCCTCAGCGGTTGCCCCAAGGAAATTAGTATTCCAAATACCAATTAACGCCAGCAAAACAGGAATATTTCGATTGAACTGGGAATGGCGGAAATGCTCATCCATGGCATGTGCCCCTGAAAGCAACTTTTCAAAATTGAAGAAACCTATTGCACAAGCAATCGGCAATCCTATTGCAGACCAGAGTGAATAACGTCCTCCTACCCAATCCCAGAACGCAAACATATTTTGCGGATCAATGCCAAATGCCTCCACTCCCTTTAGATTAGTGGAAAGTGCTACGAAATGCTTTGCAACAGCTGATTCCTCTTTGGCATGCTCCAAGAACCAATTTCTTGCTGTATGCGCATTAGTCATCGTTTCTTGCGTAGTAAAAGTCTTTGAGGCGATAAAAAACAAAGTCGTCTCAGGATCAACTTTCTTCAGCGTCTCAGCGATATGAGTACCATCTACATTGGACACAAAGAAAATCTCAAGATTGGCAGCTTGATAGGGCTTCAAAGCCTCAGTTACCATCACCGGACCAAGATCTGATCCTCCAATCCCAATGTTTACCAGTGATTTGATCGGCTTACCTGAGTAACCCAACCACTTTCCCTGATTGACCTGATCCGCAAATTTTTTCATCTGCGTCAAGACCGCATTTACTTCCGGCATCACATCTTGTCCATCTACAAATACTCCGTGCCCGCTTCGATTGCGAAGCGCCGTATGCAATACCGCCCGGTTTTCTGTCCGATTGATATAAGCTCCTCCAAACATAGATTCGATGGATTGGTGAAGACTCGTCTCTTCCGCCAAATCTCGCAGGGCATCCATAATTTCATCATTGACTCGATTTTTAGAAAAATCTACTAACATGTCGTCCAGCTTGATACTGTAGCGTTCGAACCGCTCCCGCTCATCGAAAAGCGAGCTAAGTTGAAGGTCTTTATATTTTTTAGCCAGATCAGTAAGTCTATGCCAAGCTGGAGTGGTAGTGGGATTTATGGATTTCATTTTTAGATTTCAAGGTTTGAATCCACAAAATTAAGATTAATCTCAAGGGATAAAAGAACCAGAATTTAACAAGCCTATAATTTAGCTCGCTTTGATAAAGAATTTGTAAGAGTAGATTTCTCAAAAATAAGGACTATCATTCCTTGAGATTTATTAACTTAATTAAATTTTATTAATGCAAATGATGAATAGAATCTTAAAAATAGCTGTGAGTATGGCCTTTCTTGGTGTCACGACCGTTTCCTATTCACAGAAGAGAGAAATCATACCGTTAAACTGTCATTTTTATCCCATCAGCGAAAGCGATACCCTGAACTTAGCCTATCATGCTGTGATAACGCATTTGGAAGGTGATATCACATTGAAGCGAGTAGTTGATAGGCAAAATCGAGTCCTCCGAATTACTAAAGAAGGATACAATACCGAAGATTCTTTCTTAGAGCAAATCACCGAGACCCTAGATCAAAATGGAAAACTGAAAAGTAAAATGACTAGGAATAAAGACAATGGAATGTTTCATACTGCCTATTACGATAATGAAGTATTTTTGGGCGAGGTAATCTATAAGCCGATAGAAGGATATGAGATTACCAAAGCAGGTCAAATCCCTATTTCACTGGTGGAGAAGAATGAATTTGAGCCGACTCCCGATTTTGATAAAACAACATGGAATAAATCGCTGGCTAATAATTTACGTTACCCGCAACATGCACGTGATCTTAAGGAGACAGGTACTGTGATTCTTGCGCTTTTGATAAATGAAAATTCAGAGGTGATACAAATAGAAGTAGCAAATCCTGAAGATATTTCAAAATCACTCGCTAAAGAGGCTATTCGAGTAGCAAGCATGTATAAAGGGAAGTTTAATGCAGCAACAGATTATAATGGAAATCCAGTTGAGTCTTGGCTTTATATTCCCATTGGCTTCAGGCTAAACTAATCACTATTGGATTTTATTAGATCTGTAGAGTTGATCAACTTATCAAAGCATAAGATTTTTGGGAGCTATGCTTGAAGAATATTTTTGCTAAATCCAAGAACCAAAACAACCAGAAAGCAGACTAACAAAATGCGAAAAATCCTTATCCCAACATATCTCACACTTCTAATTTTTTATAGCTGTACCCATATTTCGATAGCTCAAAAGCAAGAGATTGTTCCTTTGAATAAACATTATTTCATTATTAATTCTTCGGAAAAGGAAGCTCAAGCCTACAATCAAATAACAACGAAGGGGCCCAAGGAAAAATCAATTAGCAAGGTTTACACCCTATCCAATAGACTGGTAAAATCTATAGAAGACTCATACAATAAAGATGAGAAATTCAATCAGCGGTTGATCTATCGATATGATACTTTAGGACAACTGACATCTTTCACTTTATTTAATTTGGATGAAGGTATCTACCTCACCAGACATTATCACAATGATTCGATCCTAGCAGAAGTTCTTAGAACTGATTATAGTAAATTCCAGATTACCATTCCTGAAAGCGAGTCTATTCAATTAGAATTTAACCCCTACTCCAGTGGGCCTCCGAGTAATATCATTTGGAATGAATATCTTGGAAATAATCTAAGTTATCCGGTAAGTGCGAGACGCGCTGGGAATAGCGGTACAGCAGTAATAGCCATAAAGGTTAACGAAAATGGACAGCTGACAGCATTCGAATTAGCAAATCCCGATCACATTGCAGGAGACCTCGCAAGAGAGGCATTAGGTATGATCGAGAAGTATGATGGATTATGGAGACCCGCAATCAGTATTGAAGGAGAGGTTACAGCGCAGTGGTATTATTTACCCGTACGGTTTATACTGACAGGAGATGATATCCCATTTGCCGGAAATCTTGATTTGGTTTTTTAGGCTAAATAATTCTTAACCCTTGATCGAGAAAACACCATTGCGAAAAGCAACAAGTGCAATTTCACATCTAGAATTTTACTTTATTCAAAATTACAAATCCTCTCCCAAGAGATCAGTTACCTGATTGATTCCGAGATTCTTTAGTTGGACCCGAATGTCAGGCTAAATGATGGTGAGGATATCAAAATCTACCATATTTATATTGTACCTACGGGATCTGGCAAAAACCTCAAATTTACGGATTGAAACGCTGAAATACCGAGAATAGGATAGAAAGTAAAAAATTTCAGTAAATCCACAGTAGTGATCGGAGACCTGAGTAACGTAGTCTAAAGCTATACTAAAGGGCTATTCCTAAAAATGGTAGAGCTCGCCGATCTGAAAAGAGGAAGAGTGACTTTTAATATATTTCATACAAAAATCTCATTTTTTCAGAGGGCCGCTGGATTGTATCTTTTTGAGCGAGCAATTTAGTTTGGTTTCAATCAGCATACACGATTCAATCGACTCAGATCATTCCCCAATCCGTCTGTCTGGTTGCATGCTTGACCTCAAAAGATACCACTGATACCAAAAAAGCGAATGCCGATGAAAAAAAAGCAGCCCATGAAAGGGTCGATTACGAACTGAATGATAAGAATCAAGATGATTCTTAATTATCAGATTTGGCTTCTTCTTTTGCTTTCTTTCTAAAACCTCCTCTGAAAGGCCAAGTATATTCCAAAGCTTCCAAACCCCTATTAAGATTGTAGGCAGCAGAATCGGTACGTTCTACAGTGCTTTTTAACGTCTGTGCAAACTTCTTATCATTTAGTAAAACTCCCATCGTATTATCTCCTGAATTAATCTTGTTAGTGATAGCTTTCAGTTCTGCGGTCATCTCCTCACTGTTTTGGGCAGTGGCTTTGAAGCTTTCCAACGTGCTACGAATCTCCACTACTAGAAGCGTATCTGTTACAAGATCATTGAATAGATTCCCCTTAGTGTTTAATTTTGCAGTAAATGTATTGAGCTCCCGAATCATCTTATTACTGCTGATTGAAGCAGTGTTGAGATTATTCAGGATGGAGCGGAAAGTCTCTGCAAGAGTGGAATCAGTCATTACAGCACCTACAATGCCTTTACCAGCAGCAAGTTTAGATGTTAAGGTTTTCAAATCTGCGGTAATCTCCACCAAGTTTTCATTATTCACCTGAAGTGTTTCCATCATCTGATCGGTATCAAGGGGCATGACAGACTCTAAACGATCTCCATCCACTACAGGAGGCGCCAATGTCGTGCCTCCGTAAATCATGATAATCTTATTGCCAATCAAACCATCCGTACTGATGGTGGCCTTAGAATCCTTTCTGATAAATTCTACAACAGCCTCTTCTACGTTCATTTCTATCTCCACTTGCGAATCTCCGTAGAAATTTATTTTTCGAACTGTTCCGATTTTAACTCCCGAGAACCAGATATTATTACCTGTTTGCAAACCTCCGATATCATCGAAAACTACTTTCAGGTGAATTGCTTTTACAAATTTTTTCTGCTGACCCCCCAGAGTCAAGATTCCTATCACTAGTATGGCTACACCAACGAAGACAAAAATGCCTACCATGACCGAGCGTTTATTTTCACCTCTCATATATTGATAAAGTTGTAATCATAAAATAGCTTCACGCGCTGATCATCAGCGTGTGCAAAAACTTCATCAAATGTCCCCACTGCTTTAAATTGACCATCCAATAACACGGCCTGACGATCTCCGGTCTCTTTGGCGCAGGTCAAATCATGCGTAATGACGATTGAGGAAGTATTGTACCGTTCACGAATTTCACGTATTAGTCTATTGATTTCCATACAGGTAATTGGATCCAAACCGGCAGTTGGCTCATCGTAAAGCATGATTTCAGGATTCAATATCAGAGTTCTTGCAACTCCAATTCGTTTTTTCTGGCCTCCCGAGAGCTCACTTGGCATCTGATTGATGGACTGAGGAAGACCTACCGCTTCCAATAGTTCTTCAATTTTGTAAGTAATTTCTTTCTTCGAAAGCCCCTTTACATTTCGGATGAGTGGAAACTCCATATTCTCCCGAACGGTCATACTGTCATACAAGGCAGAATTTTGGAAAGAAAAACCAATCTTCAGCCTCAACTGATTAAGCTCTTTGGTCTTCAATTGGGAGACTTCTTTGCCAAGCACCAGCATACTACCTTGATCCTGCTTAAGAAGCCCTACCATGATTTTAATCAAAACGGATTTTCCAGAGCCTGACTTTCCCAATACAACCAAATTTTCTCCTTTGTACAGGTCTAAATCCACACTTTGAAGCACATCCAAATCACCAAATGATTTCTTGAGTCCTCTTGTTTCTACTACTTTTTCTTCCATAGCTTAAAATGCACGAATGGCGTTTACAATCTGAAGTGCAAGCAATTCTTCAATGAAAATCAAGAACATCGAGATCACAACTGCTGAATTTGCGGCTTGTCCCACACCTTCAGTTCCTTTAGAAGAATTGTAACCTTTATAACATCCCACTATTCCGATCGTAAAACCGAAAAGGATTGATTTTAAAACCGAAGAGAAAATATCTAGAAACGAAATTGACTCAAAGACCTGCACAAAGAAGGTTGACATACTGACCATTTCATTAGCGTTAACACTCAAAAATGATCCAAACAATGCAACACAATCAGTGTACATCACCAATAATGGAATCATAAATGTAGTCGCTAAAACCCGGGAAACGACCAGAAATTTGAATGGGTTCGTAGCCGAAACTTCCATCGCATCGATTTGCTCTGTGACTTTCATTGAACCGATCTCCGCACCGATACTAGACCCGACTTTACCAGCAGCTATTAGTGCTGTTACAAGTGGGCCCATTGCTCGGACTACAGCTATTGAGATCAAAGATGGAAGCCATGAAGCGGCCCCGAATTCGGTTAGTGAAGGTCTTGATTGATTCGTAAAAACCAATCCAACTATGAAACCTGTCAGTGAAATTAGCGGTAAGGACTCCACACCAATTCGGTAACACTGATGAACTATTTCTTTGAACTCGTAAGGAGGTAAAAATACCTCTTTAAAGAATCTACAAACGAAGCTCCAAGCATTTGCTAAGCCCGTAAAAAACTTATCGAACTTTTTGGATAGGAAAGGTTTTTTATCGTCTTCTGCTGCGCTCATTGGAATATTTTGAAGATCCAAAAATACAGAAATTATTCAAAAGCCTTAAGCTAATCTATCTTAAAGGGAAGAAAAAACATGATCTTCTAAAAGAATCCTAAAGTCATTCTTCTTACACCTCATGATGTAAATACTCTTTTCATGCACCTAGAATTCTGAATCGGCAAATAATTCCAACCCATTGGAAATTTGCCACCTGAATATTAACCGCTACTTCGCTGTAGCTGAATATAAAAATCGCTTGAAAATTCAACCAAATTTAGGATCTCCTTAAGCCTAATAAAAGTATGGATAGCACCTCCAAAAAGACCGCCTATTCCAAATCGGAAAATAGCTTTTTTAGTCCTAAAAATAAGGTGTTAACTTTTAAAAAAAAATAATGATAAATGCTAACTGACTGATTATATGCCTGCTTTCAATTAGTCCGATCATTATGAAACCAACTTAAATAAGTACAATCTTGGTGTTTTTTACGTCCCCAAACAATAGCAGTCCAATAGCTATTAATCTGATCCCAATAGAAAATTTGTCTTATTTTAATAAAAAACTAATTTTTTTAGAAAAGACAAGCTTTGTCTGCCCTAAAAATTATTTATTTTACTTTAGATCAATGTTTTAAGATTTTAAATCTAAATACCTCTACAGGAAATATTTTTGTCAATCTGATCCATGAACTTGATTATTAATGGGAATATGAATTATACCCAGTTTTATTATGATTCGTATGAGATCAAGGAAGTTCCTTCGCTCTTCGATTTCAAATTGAAATTTAGACCATTAAGCTTCGATTCTCGGAAATTGAGTTTGGTGGCCCCAAACCATACTAGGCTGGTAAATTAGATTTGACTCAATAGATACCAATAATACCCTTCGGTTGGGTTAAAGAACAAGGATATATTTCAGACTTTTTTCAGGAAAAAAAGCTCGTAAAGAACCGACGATTTTCAGGTTGAGAATATCGAAAAAACTTCGAGCCATTGATTGCCAGAAATAGCATATACTATATCTAATTACAAGCTGAACTAAGCTTTGAAAAGCTAAAAACAAAATACTCATTCTGCAAATAAATTTTTGCTTTCCAATACAAGTGAACCTCCCTTTAATTTAACCATTAGGAATAAGTCTTCTCGAACTACGAAAAATTCTCTGATTCTGTTTCTTCTATTTTTAAGCTCATCATTGATCTGCCATATTCAAAATCCCTATGATCCCAACTAGGCAAAATAGCTGGGTGCTGATAACTGTGGGATAAAAAAACACGTCACCGCTTTTGGCTATCAAGGTGATCGAGTTAAGAATTAATCAGCCGTAAAGCGGACAGAATTTGAAACAGAACATGTAGCAAATATCACCTGATTGGTAGAAGAAGGAAAGCTAGTTTTAGCCAGTCCATTTTTTGGAAACGAAGTACTTCAGGGACTATTTTTTTCAATGTCGAATCGATTGCTAAAGCAGAAAAACTAATGGCCTCCGATTCTTTGATCCAAGCTGGAATTTTGAAAATGGAAGTAAAAGATGGCCGGTGTCAGGTGACGGATGCTTAGTGAAAAGATATAGGATGGTTGATCTGCAATAACTGGATTCCAATGCTCAGTGAGCGATGTAGGATTCAATGAGAAATTCATTCGAGTTAGGAGCTGATCAGGAATGTAGCCAACATTTATCGTCATGTATTTCTCAATCTCCGCGAGTAAAGTTGATTCAAAATTCTGCCTATTGATTTCTAGCAGTTTGGATTCACAGCTATTTTTCAATTTTGAAGCCAACAATCAAAGCTTACTTTCTGAATAGACTTAAATTTTTATACCTAATTTTCTTAGGTATGTAATTTTTCTATATATTGGGCTTTGTTAGGTAAAAATCTAAGTCATGTCCAATAATAATCTCATCAAAGGAAGTCTTCAAACTATTATCCTCAAACTGCTGGAGGAAAATGAGCGCATGTACGGCTATGAGATCACGCAGCGCGTCAAAGAACTTACCGCAGGTGAAATCAAAATCACAGAAGGCGCCCTCTACCCTGCCCTACACAAGCTGGAAGCCGAAGGCTTACTCAGTACAGAAATCGAGCAGGTGGATAATCGGGTACGAAAATACTACAGCCTGACCAAATCAGGGAAAACAGAAACTGCCTCCAAAATGTCGGAACTGAATGCCTTCGTGGAAAACCTGCAACGGATTCTGAATCCTGGGATACAACCTAAACTGGGAATCTGATGGAGCGAAGAATATTAAGTCGGGAAGAACTGGCTGTAGTTCAAAAATCAATTATTCGAAAAGAAATTTCTGCTACGGAGCTGTTGGCGGAGATCTATGATCATTACGTGACTCATCTGGAGACCCTTATAGCATCTGACTTTCATGCGCAACTAGCTATACTCAATGAAAAATGGAATCAGGATTATTGCAAGCAACTTCAGCGTGATTTACAAAATTCGATCAACAAGTCGATTCGGACTGTACAATGGCGATTAGCAAAAAGCTATTTCACTTGGCCTAAAATGACCTTTACATTGGCATTCCTTGTTTTGATTTCCTATTGTATTGTAACTTCCACATGGCAGCTTAAAGTGATTTTATTCATTCTTCCTTTACTTTTTCTGATCTCTCTCGCAGTAACTTTACATGTGAGATCATGTCGTAAGAACAAGGAAATCAAGAAGCTTTTCAATTTCAGGAACTCCGGAATATTCATTTTGTCATTTCAGAGCTCCAATTTTTTAAATTACATCCAACTTCCTTTTCATTCCTTACTGCTCCTGCTACTTACCTCAAGAGTATGGGAACTGCAGAGTGTTCTACCAGAATATGTATTTCACGCTATTTGCATAGTTTTCGGCTTCTATTTGGTCCTTCACTCAGTTACTATCTTCGAAGCTTGGAAGATCAAATCTAAAACTGCGTTGATATGAGAAAGCTATCCGAACTAGAAATTCAAAAAATAGACCAACGGTTGAAAAGCCTGAAAATTAGATACATCGAGATCTATGAGGAGATTAGGGATCATTACATTACTGCTTTGGAACAAGTCAGTCTTGAAAAGTTTGATGCCAAAAAAGAAGTTTTAGATGATGAGTTCGCATGGTCTGTGGTAAGGAAGATGGAGAAGGAGTTATCCAAGCAGGTATCAAAGCAAGTATTAGTAGCTCAATTAGAGTTTTTGAAGTTCTGGAATCATGGAATCAAGGGACTTTTAATAGCCTTAGTAGGACTTAGTGCAATAGTAATTACCACTTTTTCTATTCCGCCTTCTGAATTAATACTCGTTTTCTTAGCAATTATTATCTGCACCGCTGTTGGTGTATTTATTATTAAAAGAGATGCCCTTTCTTTTAGTCTTAGTCATAAAGCCGTCTCTATTTCGTCTGCAATTGCTCTTAAAAGAATTGGGATATTGAACTCAGTCTTTGTTTGGGTTTATGTTATGCCAAATATTTTTACGCATGGAGCTATCCTAACAAATACATTATTTGTAGCGGGAATGGGAATACTGACCGTCATCAGCATGATGTATTCAATAAGCTTATTAGCAATAGCCTCAAGTTTACATAAGCCAAAACTGCTTTGATATGAGAAAACTATCAGAAAAGGAATTAGATCAGGTAAAAAGATCCATCGCTTTCAAAGATTTGACTTCAGCGGAGATCTTGATAGAGGTCTATGATCATTATATAAGTCATCTGGAGAGTTTTGATGAATTGGACTTTGAAGCGCAATTGTTTGAGCTGGAGCAGAAGTTCAGGTACAGCTATTACAATTCTCTACAAGAAAATTTTGAGAAGAGCACAAAAAGAGAACTTCTCAAAATTCGATGGATAATAAGTAAAAGCTACTTCTCTTGGCCAAAGATCATCAGTACCGCTCTTGTGGTGTTTATATTAATACTTTTATTTCAAAATTTAGAGGGAAAAACAAAGGGATTTGCTGTAGTTGTACCTTTTGGCTTAATAGTTTTATTGATGGCCTTCATTGGAATAAAATCATTTCTAAAAGTGAGAAGAATAAAAAATACGATTGGAACGACTTCCAAGGTACAATCCTCATTTTTAACCACCATTTTGAGGCAGTATTCTTTGACTTTAGGTTTTTTTAATCTTTTTGTATTAATACCAAGGTTATTGTTTGACAGAGTTGTTTGGTTAAATAGCCCCTATTTCACAATAGCTTTCTTCTTATTGTGCCTTTTTTACATTGGATATTTATTCTCCCTTATAGAAGCTTGGAAGATCAAATCTAAAACTGCGCTGATATGAGACAGCTGTCAATGGAAGAAATTCAAGCCATCGAAGATCGTCTGGACAAGATGAGTATCTCTTATTTAGAAATCTACAATGAGTTATTGGATCACTATACTACAACTTTGGAACAAGTCAGTTCTGATAAGTTCGCTTCCACAAAGGAAGTTTTAGATGAAGAATTTGCTTGGTCGGTGGTAAGGAGAATGGATAAAGAGTTGTTAAATAGTGTCAGTACTCAATTGCAAAAGTCCCAGCTGGAATTGCTTAAGTTTTGGAAATTGGATTTTTGGAAGGTGCTTTCAATTTTTGCTTACACGAGTTTATTGTTAGTAGTTTATCACTTTTTCAGTTTAGACGTGATTTTTATTTTTGCTATAATTCCAGCGCTATTCAGCGTAGCAGCTCTACTGTATCACTCCGGAAATTATTTTGGCTTCCCGCTTGATCCGAACTATTACAGACCAAGAAAAGTGATTCTTCAAGCCGCATTTGGGAAGTATGGTTTAGCTTATAGTTTATATATTATTTGTGTTTGCGCTTCTCTTATTTTAAATAATCATGGCTTCGGTAGCTGGACTTTTACACTTACCTTAATCTTCATCACCGCTCACAATCTGTATGTTTTATCCCTATATACTTTAATCAATCGCAAAACTTTTAAGATCGTATAGGCATGAACCAATCTGATAATCACTATTTGGAGCTTCAGATTGCGGAAAGACCATTCCGGTTTGAAGAATTATACTTTGAAATCTTAGATCATGTGCTGTGTAAGTTTGAATCCTCCGAGTTGGATGATGTGAAAGTATTCTGGGAAAAGGAAAAAGTAAATTGGACTTGGTGGAAGATCATCAAGCTGAGAATCAAATTCCATAATTTGATGATTTGGGAGTTTTATAAATGCTACCTCAAGTCTATGTTTTCTATCCAAATCCAAGATCTGAAAGTCAATTTTACATCTCTTATGATTGCTTTACTGCTTGGTTTGAATTTTTACCAGAATGAGTCAATCATGACCGGGATTATTGTCTGCCTTTGGTTTGTCTTTCCTGTTTCATTTCAATCTTGGATTTATCACAACCGTGAAACCCTTGGTGAAAAATTAAAGATTTTCAAAAACAAGCGATATGTGAGTGCAAAAAGCGATGCCATGCGGTCGGTTTTAGTGGTAAATTTCTTTATCTGGCATGTTGTACTAACTAAGGGTGGAGCGTATTTAGGAATTGAAGAGTACTTCGGCTTTGCATTTTACCACCCAAGTATCTCTGTTTCAATAATCTTTTTAATGTTGGTTTCAACAAGATCATTTTATCAGCTGTATCAGACCAAACTCAAGCCATTTTTGTATGAAATTAAGTAAAGACCAAATCATGATCATCAAAAAACTGATTTCCTACAAAGGTTATCCAGAGATCGATGTACAATACGAGATCTTGGATCATGTGGCCTGCAAGGTGGAAGTACTCATAGAGAAAGATCCAAAACTGGCACTTGACGACGCTTTTCGGAAAGTGCACAGCGAATTTGGGATTTTTGGATTTAGCTCACTGGAAGAATCTTACAAAAAAGCCATTCGGAAAAAAGTCAGAAATAATTACTGGACTGAACTCAAAAATCTCTTCACTTCCTACCGTATAATCTACCCGCTTGGGCTTGGGGTCATTATCTATCAAGCTTCTCTCTATTTGGATGATCCTCAAAATTGGGTCCTCTTGTTTGCAGGCTTTTTATTCCTTGCGTTTTGCTGGCTGGCTTCCCGATACGGAACAAAGCACAAACACTATAAAAACTATGCATCCTATCAAACTCTGGGAAATATATGGCAATGGCTAAACGCGACTGCAATGGCTTGTATCTATTCCTATCAGTTCGTCTACTCCATTTCAAATTCAGAGGACACCCCAGCTTTATTTTCCTCAATCTTTCAAGGCATCGTTTTGACCATTTTAGTTTCCTTTTCAATAAGTGTCTTTATTCTTCCTAAAATTCTGGATCAAAATATTGCCCTGACTGAAAAGCTGAAGTCCTTATATGAAGGTTAAATTCGATTGATTTTTTTCGGATTCCGCCATTAAGCGTGATATCTCATCAGCTTCGAGGTTAAGGTCTTACAATTCCATAACATTCCCGATTAGAGATATGCAATAAGATTCAACTTCTGCTCATTTAAAAATATTCTTAAGCCAACCAAACCATTCCTTTTTTTCCTCAAGTTCGACGTAACTAAAGCCTATTCGATACTTAGGCAGAAAAGCTGAGAAAAAATTATAATGTTTTGCCGTAAGAGCGAATCTCAGAACCTCCTTTCCCGCAGTCTTTTCCTGATAGATTGTTAGTTTTTTATTTACTTCTTCATTAATATCGGCAGTAAAAGCAAGAATCAAATACCCAGAATTTGCTACGATATTTTGATCAGTCACATCCACCACATTGAAGCCATTTTGTAACATGTCAAGCTTAATGGTTTTTGCAGTAAGTTCAATTAAGCTTTCCAACGGCTCATTTTCAGAAAGCTTGGGCCTATCATCAGTATTGAATACTCTTAAATAAAGAATCTCAGGATAGTTTTCTTCCTTCATAAAATGAAAACTAATCTCCTGAAGTAGAATTTTGTTTTTTATTCTAAATGCATTGCCGTGAAATTCTCCCGAATTATCCAAACCCATCATCATCGGAGTAAACTTACCCTTCTCATCAGAGCCCCCATAAACTCGACGACCTGTGAGCACCTCTGCCCAGTTTATTTCCTTCTCCGATTGTGGAATAATTATCACCTCAGGGAGATCAAGGACTCTTTTCTCTAGTTCAATGATTTGATACAAATCAGAATTCTTCATGTAAAATTCTTTAGCCAAATAAGATGATGCACTTACCCGAAACCTTACCGAGTCGATCTCGCTGGTAAAAACAAATTGGTAATATCCACTTTCATCTGAGATCGCACCTATGTTGCTTTGATCCATCGAAAGTAAAGTCACATAAGAAATCCCTGCGCCAGTATCCATATCTGTAATACGGCCACTGAACGTTCTTTGTCCTAAAGCTATGTTGCTTGTCAATAGAAAAAAGCCTAGAAAATTAACTAATTTCATGCACTATTATTTTTTTGTAGAATTAATTATATTTTGAAAATAATCAAAATGGTTTATTTCCGACTTCACAGCTGAATAATATAAATAAGTATCTGATTTTTGATTATAATAAATTACTGGCGTCCGACAAAATTTCGTTTTTGGAAATTAATCGGCTTAGAAATGAGTATTTGGAAATTTCCCCGTACCTCCCTAGGTGATGTATCATTGATGGTTCAAAAGGGGGGTAGTTTTCAGAAAGGCGTTGAAATGTTCATTTTGCGCTAACTGGAGCATATTTTTTCAGAGTTTTAGTTTTACTCGGACGCCACTAATAATAAATTATATATGGTAATAAAATATTTTCCTTAAAATCAGATTCGTTTTCAATACCAACAATACTTTTAATTTCAGGATTATTCGTTTTCAAATATTTAAGGTAATTGTTATTTGCTTCGAAAGCTATCAGGAATTTATCTAAATGAGTTTCTCAATCTAGAAATTTTTGATACTCTTGTTCCAAGCAGGAATTGCAGGTGTCACCTGGGAGAATAAAAAATAAACCATCATCTGAAATAAATGTCTTTAAGATACCTGATTTAGAAAAATCATGTACCTCAACAGTATTAAAGCTAAAGACCAAATTTAATTCCCATGAAGATTTCATACTATTCATCAGTTCTTCATAAACAGGAGTTTCATTTATGTATTTAACATCAGTACAACTTGTGAGAATAAATAGCAGTGACGCCAAAAAAAATAATATAGATCTGTAATTAGGATAATATTTCATTTTAAATAAAATTTAAATAAAAATAATTTATTTTCAAAATCTTTAAACTCAATATTACTATCTAAGATTCCTGTGGTAGTTGAGACCGTTTTATAGTCAGATTCGGATAAGTAGCCAATACTGTAATACATGCCCGCAGAGGACGCAAATGGAACAGGAACATCGGCATTATCAAACAATCCCTTCCAAGAAATTGAGATATTGTCATCAAAATCGTTTTTACTAATTCGGACAAAATTATAATTCTCCAAATCCCTGTAATAAAAGAGGAAGTAATTACCCCCATATTCACTTCCACTAAAAGATCCAAAACTCATTTCGCTATCCAACAAAAAACTTTGCAAAGCCAAAATATCGAGTCCTTCTAACAAATCAGAAGGTATCTTTTCAGAATTTAAGATGAGTTGGAATAGTGGATCAAACCTACTGGAATCCGCATTATATCTGAATATTTTATCCTCAAATGGAACATGATAAAAACCACTCTGGTCATTATAGAGAAAAGATTCACTGTAATAAGGAATCATCGGATATTTCGTATAAAGAATAGGTTCAAAGGCCCCTTTGGACTTTTGATAAGTCAATATATAATCATTTGACACCGCTATATAGTCATCGGGAAAATATAAATAGCCATCTCCGTTTCTCAAGTGAGAGATGTTGCTATAATAATTGGGGAGTTTTTCAGATTTAATCAATCTGAAATTCAAATCTTAGGTTAGTAATTTGAGCATTGTTCCGTCAAACACAAGCATTTCATTGAGCGACTCATCAATGCTGAAAATCGATGGAATATTGAATCCCAATGGCGACTCGCCCACAGAAATCACCTCGGCTATAAAATCTCCCTGATGGTTAAATTTCATGATTTTCTTGCCTTGAGATTCATCAAGAAGATAGATATGATTCTCTGTAATCTTATATAGATCAATGTTTCCGATCCATATTCCACTATCTTTTGAAACCAGCTCAACTAATTCCACCCGCTGAAAAAAGTCAGACAGCTTTCCACTGGACTGTGAATTTAATTTCACTTGTGGAAATGCGATTTCATCAACTCCCTGCCTGCAGGATGTGATAATAAATACGATTATAACACAAAAAAAATTTGTGATTTTCATAAGTACATTTAAATTATATCTAAAGAAAAATAAATAACATGAGTCAGTTAGAATCAAAATTAGGACACCCTAATAAAAGGTATTCCAAATTGAAGAAAACACTAATTACCCAAGACTAATAGCAATTGGACATCTTACAATAATACAGATTCCTCCACCCACTTTACAATCTGACATACTAAATAACCGATTTTTCTGGTCGCTTACCACAACTGGTGCACTACATTCAGCCTCCGCCTTTAGAGAACCGGAACCGAATATGGCTGTACCAAAAGGTAGGATTACAGACATTGCCATCAACAATTTTCTTTTCATTTTTAAGTTTAGTTTAATTGAGCATAAAACACAGCTTAAACTAAAATTATTTCCACTTTTTCTCAAAAAATTTTTCTTTTGTAAAAATTTACTGAAAGTATGTAGAAGAAAACAAAAAAATCCTTCAATTATTCATTGTATCGCTACTCAATTCCTATTTCGGAGGAAACATGATTATGGCATCATACCCTACTTATAGGCATTGGTTTGTCCATCTTGTTTTGGTTATTGCTATCCTTTAAAATTAATCTAACCCTAATCCAATATCAAATTGACAGAAGATCTGAAAAAAAAGTATAATGCTGAGCCAGCTTTTTTGGCGAAATTCCCTTCCTTTAAATTCGATTTATATTCTTCCCTCATTAAATCTTCACCTTTAGGATAAGCTTTTTGACTGTGAAGTTTCATGCTAACAAGAATTACGCTAGCACAATTACTTCCAGATTTTCCCATGTATCGGGTTAGACTTCTGACTTTCAACATTCTGACTTGTGAATTCAATTCTAACTCTTTACAATTCCGTAACGTTAGTACAAAAAAAAATTGTAATTTTGCAACCTCAATAAGCAAAACATGTTGAATATCAGGAATATTGCAATTATCGCACACGTTGACCACGGCAAGACTACACTCGTGGATAAAATTATACACGTTTCAAAAATCTTCAGAGAGAATCAACAATTCGATGATTTGATTCTAGATAGCAACGATTTGGAGCGAGAAAGAGGAATTACCATTCTTTCCAAAAACGTATCGATCAGATACAAAGACACTAAAATCAATATTATTGATACACCTGGTCACGCCGATTTTGGCGGTGAAGTGGAGCGCGTCTTGAAGATGGCTGATGGAGTAATCCTTTTGGTGGATGCCTTTGAAGGCCCGATGCCACAGACTAGATTCGTTTTGGGTAAAGCACTTGATTTGGGATTGACACCAATTGTAGTAGTCAATAAAGTAGACAAAGAAAACTGTCGACCTGACGAAGTGAACGAGGCTGTATTTGAATTGATGTTCAACCTTGACGCTACCGAAGACCAATTAGATTTCCAAACACTTTATGGTTCGGCCAAGCAAAATTGGATGGGTCCGGATTGGAAAAATCCTACGGATTCAATCATTCCGCTTTTAGATGCAATCTTGGAATATATTCCTGCTCCTAAAATCGAAGTAGGAACACTACAGATGCAGATCACTTCGTTGGATTATTCCAGCTTTGTAGGTCGTATTGCAATCGGAAGAGTGAAGCGTGGTTCTATCAAAGAGGGTCAGCAAATCGCTTTGCTAAAAGCAGACGGCTCTGTCAAGAAAATGAAAGTTAAAGAACTCCACGTTTTTGAAGGCCTTGGCAAATTTAGAGTTGAGGAAGTTCTAGCTGGTGATATTTGTGCAGTGACAGGAATTGAAGATTTCGAAATTGGGGATACAGTCTGTGATGTCGACAATCAAGAAGCACTTCCTCGCATCTCTATTGATGAGCCTACGATGAATATGCTGTTTACTATTAACAACTCTCCTTTCTTTGGTAAAGAAGGAAAATTCGTGACTTCCCGTCATTTGAGAGATCGATTGATGAAGGAAACTGAGAAAAACCTTGCACTACGAGTTGAGGCAACTGATTCGGAAGATAAGTTTTTAGTTTATGGTCGTGGAATTCTTCACTTGTCTATTTTGATAGAAACGATGAGAAGAGAAGGATACGAACTTCAGGTAGGTCAACCTCAGGTAATCTTCAAAGATATCGATGGTGTGAAATGTGAACCTATTGAAACACTAGTAGTAGATGTGCCTCAGGAGACTTCAGGTAAAGTAATTGAGTTGGCAACGCAGCGTAAAGGTGAGTTGCTAGTCATGGAGCCGAAAGGTGATTTACAACACCTAGAATTCAAAATCCCTTCAAGGGGATTGATTGGTTTACGAAATAACATGTTGACCGCCACACAAGGTGAAGCCATCATGAATCATAGATTCACAGCCTTTGAGCCTTTTAAAGGCCCTATACCAGGTCGAGTCAATGGCTCATTAATATCCATGGACGGTGGGCCCTGCACCGCTTATGCAATCGATAAACTTCAGGATAGAGGAACATTTTTCATCGATCCAGGGAATGAGCTTTATGCAGGTCAGGTAATCGGAGAGAACTCCAGAGACAATGACATCGTCGTAAACGTGCAAAAAGGTAAAAAATTGACTAACATGAGAGCTTCAGGTTCCGATGATAACGCACGGATCACTCCTGCAAAGAAATTCTCTTTGGAAGAGTCTATGGAATATATCCAGAAAGATGAGTATCTGGAGATCACTCCAAAGTCCATGCGGATGCGTAAAATATTCTTGGACGATGGTGAGCGAACTAGAATGGCTAAGAAAGACATTTAACTCTTGAGTTAATAATCGAGAAAGGTCCCTCAGACGAAAGTTTGAGGGACCTTTTTATTAGTGGAAATGATAATAAACTTAGTTTTCGTATTTTCGTGTAAAGATTAATAAACCGCCTTAAAAAATGAAAAACAGCATATTGATTCTACTCCTTGCTTTGGGTATCTCGGTCACCTTATCTGCTCAAACTAAACCAGATAAGTTATTCCTCCAAAATGAGACGAAAGAAGTAATGGTTAAAGAAGTGGGACTGTCGGAAATCAAGTACACATTCCCAAAAGAAGAAACTATTTATTCGATCAATAAATATCTAGTGCAAAAGATAGTTTTTGGAAGCGGTCGTGAGGAAATCATTGAAATCCCATTCAAAGATGTAAATGGACTCACTGATATGGATAAAGTATTCGTGACTTATAATCCTGATGAAGTCAAAGGTCTGATCAATCTGGGTGAACTCTACAGTAAAGCTACAGGGGTGACTGTATTCTCAAACATGTCAACAGTCAAAAACAGATCACTGGACAAAATGAAAGCGGAAGCAACCATGCTCGGTGCTAATGCGGTCTTGATATCAGATGCACGATCAAGGGGAAATTATTACGGAAATGAAATCATCCCAAGCCAATCCACCCAAACTGTTTTATTTGGTCAAGCATATAGCACCTCTAAAAATAATCTCGACAAATGGAAGGCTGCTTTGGAAGGAGCGGACGTAGTTTTTTACCAATCTCACTCATTTAATAAAAATGATTTCAGCCCCAAAATTGAAATGGTTCTTCAATATGATGAAAATCGAATACCTGTAATCACTCAAATAACAGAATCAAATATCTCAGACGAAAGATTATTTGTCAAGATCCCTGCCATTCGTACCAAAACTGAAAATCTAGAAGTAATCAGCTATGAAAACGGAACGTTAACACTGATGGGGAAAAACAAAAATACAATCTATAACTATATATTGAAGACCAAGGAAAGTGATTTCATGAAAAGCGTTCAAACAATTCTGGGAAAAAATTGACAGAGACATAATTTTAATAAAATCCCTCAAGCGAAAGTTTGAGGGATTTTTTGTTTCCTGAAGCCAAATTTAAATAAACTTCAATAAAATTAATTCGTAAATTGATTTAGTTAATAATAGCTCATTATCCCTTCTGATTATGAAAAATATTCTTCTCACCGTAGTTGCCTTGGTTTTAACTTACTCCTTTGCATTTTCTCAAACGGAAAATGATAAGCTTTTTTTGCAAAATGAAACTAAGGAAGTGAATGTAAAAGAGGTCAATTTCAATAGCATTAAGTATACTTTTCCAGGCGAGGATGTCGTCTACTCGATAAGCAAGACGCTGGTTAGTAAAATTGAGTTTTCAAATGGTCGATCCGAAGAATTTCGAAGTCCTCTCCAAGAAGTCAATTCTTTGAAAGATGCCAAAAAAGTGTTTGTCACTTTCAATCCATCAGAAATTGAGGGCTTAGATATTGTAGGCGATCTTTTCTCAAAAGCCGTTGGGGTAACCACTTTATCAAGTGTCAACAATGTCAATAACAGAGCATTGT
>Ga0335398_10000266_pt1 | contig 90583 bp, 40 predicted proteins | sample BON03_FD_205742 | JGI IMG/M metagenome (GOLD analysis project Ga0335398, IMG submission 205742) | Freshwater microbial communities from Lake Bonney liftoff mats and glacier meltwater in Antarctica - BON-03 (spades assembly) (version 2) | ecosystem: Environmental > Aquatic > Freshwater > Ice >... | reverse complement strand
CCCGGGGGGCGGGGGGGGGGGGGGGGCGGGGCGGGGGGCGGGGGGGGGGGGGGGGGGGGGGGGGGGGGGGGGGGGGGGGGGGGGGGGGGGGGGGGGGGGGGGGGGGGGAGAGCAAAGGGAGGGGATTCGCGGTCGCGCGCTTTTTTTTCTTTCGGGCGGCGACTTGCAAGCGGGCGCGCGCTGCAGCGGCGGCGGCGCGGCGGCCCATTTTCTTGACGCGACACACGCAGAGACAGCCCCGCTCACTGACGACTGATCAGTCCCCGACGTCGACAAGAGGAGCGAGGGAGACTTGCTTGTTGGGCCCAATTTTCCTACGCTCGCGGACGACGACAGACCAAAAACAAATTAGACGACGGGCGGCGACGGCGAGGGCGACGACGATCCCGCTCGCGACCTCGTTTTATTTCTTAGAGTTCGATCTGATATGTCTGAAAGCTCTTTACTGTCACTCACGCTGCTTTGCCTACCGACGCTGGCGCGTCCTCCTTTGCCCCCTTCTTCTTCTCCGCGGTTGTCACCGCCGCCGCCGGGCCGCCCTTGGCCGCCGCCGCCGCCGCCGCCGCCCCGTCGGGCTTCCCCTTGTTCGCGTCCTCGGTCGCTCCGCGGCTCTCCGCAAAGTCGCCCGCCCAGGGGTCCATCGACAGCACCTGCTGCACCGTCATCGCCGGGGGCGGCGCGCTCGACGCCGCCTCGTACTGCCGCTGCAGCGCCTGCGCCAGCAGCGACTTGCTAAGGTCGTCGCCGGCGCTCGCCGCCGCCCCCGCCGGCCCGCCCCCCCGGCCCGCCGCCGCCGCGATCGCGGCGCGCCCCTCGTCCGAAAACACGTCGGGCAGCGACGACACCCCGCCAAATAAGGCGCCCGGGTAGTCGCCCGCCTGCGCCGCGCTCAGCTTGCCCGCGTCGTCGCCCTCGACCACGGGCGCGGAGGAGACGACGCTGCCGACGGCGCGCGCGCTGAAGCCCGTCGTCGCCTCGTCCGCGCCCGTGCCGCTCGGGGGCGCGGGCGCGCCGCACACTGCCAAGGGGGACAGGAAGGGTTGCAGCCTCGAGAGCACGGCGCACGCGTCGGCCCCCAGCAGCGGCTTGGACGTGGCGCAGAAGCGACGGCCGCCCGCCTCGCACGCGCCAAAGCCCTCGGGGCAAGAGGGGTCGCAGCAGACGGTGCCGTCGCTGCCGGCGGGCGCCCACCCCTCGGGGCACCCGCACACGCACGCGCCGCGCGCACGGTCATACGCGCATTCGCCGCCGCCGCCCCCGCTTCCCGCGTTCTCCGACGCCTCGTCGCAGCGCGGCGCGGCAGTCTGCACCTCGGGCTCGGGCAGGCGCACGAGCGGCAGGTAGGCCACCCGCGGCCGCGCGTCGCGCTCAGAGCGCAGCGTTGCGCATCGGCAGGCGGCCGAGGGGTCGTACAGCGGCGAGCGCGCGTACTGCCGGTCGAACTGGTCAAAGTAGGGCGCCAGGGGGTCGCCCGGGGCCACCGGGTTGAGCGCCGACGAGGACGACGACGAGGGCGGCGACGAGGGCGACGACGACGACGCCGAGCCCGGCCGCCGCTGCTGCTGCTGCTGCCGCAGCAGCGCGCGGTCGGCGGCGCGCGCGGCGGCGCCGTAGGGGTACTCCGGGTCGGGCTTGCCGTGGCCGTCGCTGAGGCCCACGACCTCGTCGTTGACGCCGTCGGCCGCCCACATGTGCGAGAAGGGCGGCGACGAGCGGCCGTTGGCGCGCGCGGCGGCCACAGCGGCCGCCACGCCCTGCCCGCCGCCGTTGTCGTCGACGCCGCCGGTGCCGTGCTGCAGCAGCGCTTTCCCTTCCTCGCAGTAGGCCATCCACCCGCAGTCCCCCGGGTAGTCGAAGCCGCCGTACGCGACGCAGTAGCGCCCGTAGGGGTAGCCGTCCTGCGGGCGGCAGCGCTGCACGCAGAACGCCGACCCCTGCCGCTGGCCGCCGGGGAGCTGCTGCCCCTGGCCCCCTCCTCCGAGCACCACCGCATCGTAGCCCGCGGGGCACGGCTTGAGGCACCGCGGGCGGTTGCCCGAGACGTCGAGCGTGTCACCCGGGGCGCACCACAGGCACAGCTTGGGGTCGGGCGCCGCCGCCTGGGCGCCCGCGGCCAGCAGGCCGGCGGGCACGGCCGGGAAGGGGCTGGCGCCTTTCGGGCAGGACGGCGGCGTCCGCGTGACTTCTCCCGGCGCGAGCGGGTCGTCCGTCCACGCGCGCGCGCGGATCTCCAGCTCTTCCGTCTGCTTGGCCGCGGCGGCGATCGCGGCCTCGGCCGCCTTGGCCGGCAGCCGGAAGCACAGGCCCGTCTGCGGGTCGAGCCGCCAGCCGGCGCCGCCTGCGCAGCGCGGACGAGCGCCGCCGCGTGGCGCGCAGCGGGGGAAGCAGTAGCTGTGGCCCGCGTCGCAGGCCATGGGCTGCCAGCTGGAAAAGGCGGAGATGTTGCCGGCGAAAGAGGGGAGGTAGGTGAAGGCGGCGGGGAGGGCCGGGGTGGTGGTGGGGTCGGGGCGGGGGGAGGAAGCGGGGGCGGTGGCGGTGGTGTTCTCTGCCGATCCGTTGCTCTGTGGGTCGGCGGCGGCTCGTCCGTCGGCGGCAGCGGCGAGCGCGCCGCGTGCGGCGGCGAGCAGCGCGACGGCGGCGGCCTGTGATTTCGGATTTGATTTGGGGTGGGGTGATGCAAGTCAGGGGTGGGTTGGTGTTCCGAGGATGCGTGGGGCGGGCCTTGGCGTGCGACGGCCGATCGAGGGAGGGACGGACGACGATCGGTTGCCGCGGAGGGGACTGCGACAGCTGCCTGGAAAGTCTGGTGGGGGGGGGGCGCCAGCTGAGGTCCGGCTCTCCTCCCCGATCAGTCCAATCGCGAATGCAGCACGCCTCACCAGCAGGATGGTCCGCGTGCCGGGCCCTCGGGCCATGCGCCCGCCCGCCATCGGGGCCCTCTCTCTCGCGCTCTGGCCTCCTCCTCCCCCTCCAATACCACGCGCTTCTTTTTTTGCGAAAGGGGGGCCTTGGATCGAGGTCAGCTGGGATTGAGCGCTTTTTGAGGACTGATTGTGTTCTTCCAAGGGATGTGTCTGATAGTTGCTGACGGTGGTCGGCAAGCGATGGTTGCGGTCGGGGCAGGTGGAGAGGGCGCGGGCCAGGGAATCGGAACGAAGAGGCGGCGTCGTGCTTGGTTTTTTTTTAGCGACGACCGAGCGGCGCCACGACGCGCGTCAGCGGGCAAGTTGCGCCCCTCACATCATCCTCCCAAAGGAGCGCCACGGGGAGAAAGAGACACCCACGAACGAGCGATTGCACGCACCATCGGCGCCCTTCCTTGTTTGCTTGCTCCATCAAGGCATCATCAAGGCATCATCATCTCGTTGCGCGAAACCAAGAAGAACGACCCACCGACGCCACGATGCCCCAAGGGCGCCGCAGACACAGCCATGGCCACCACCATGGCCCACACGCGACCACCGCCACCGCGGCCCTGCTCGGCACGCTCGGCACCCTGGGGCTCCTCGCGGCCGCCTCGTTCGGCGCGGCCGCGTTTGTCGCAGCGCGGCGACGCGCCGCTACGCGCGGTGTCTCCCCCGCCCGCTGGCGCGCAGCGTTCGACACCAGCACCGGCGCCGCCCGCTCCGCCCGCGCCTACGCCGCGCTCATGGCCGAGGTGGCCGCGCGCGGCCTGCACCCGGCCGCCAGGCCCGAGGCGTGGCCCCACCTGCTCGGCGTCCACGGCGGCCGCGACACCGCCGCGCAGAGGGGCGCGCGCCTGGCGCGCCTCGAAGAAGAGTACGCCGCGCTGCAGGCCGGCTGCGCGGCGCTCGAGAGGACGTTGAACGACGCGCTCACGGCGGCGGGCGTCGGCGGATTGGGAGGGTCGGGCGGTCCCGCCTCGGCCGCCGCCGCCGCCGCCGCCGCCAGCGCCGCGCGTGCCGCGCTGCCTGACGGCGTCACGCGGTTCGCCGAGGCGCTGCGCGTCGCGCTGGTCGACGCGGTGCGATGCGACTTCCGCCCTACTGCCCTGGCGGCGCTGGGCGTGGGGGAGCTGGCGGCGTGGGACGTGCGCGAGCGGGCGCGCGAGGCGGGGATGGCGCGGGCAGCGGCGGCGGCGGCGGAGGCGGCAGCGGCGGCCGAGACGGTGACGGCAGGAGCAGAGGGAGGAGCGGCACCGGCGGCAGAGGCGGGAGCGGGTGCGGCGGCACCGGCGACAGAAGCGGGAGCGGCCCCGGCGACGACCTTTGCAGCAGCAGCAGCAGCAGCAGCAGCAGCAGCAGGCAGCAGCAGCAGCAACAGCAGCGCGCCCGGCTCTGCCTCGGCCGGCGCGCCCCCGCCAGCCCCACCTCTCCCGCCCGTTGCTGCCCCGTCCTCCGCCGCCACGCGCGCCGCCGCCTTTGCCGCCGCCTCGGCCGCGCGTGCCGCCGTGCTGCCGCTCCCCGCCTGGGTGTCCCGCGCCGCGGACCGCGTGCTATTTGCGGACGACGACGAGGACGGCGGCGGCGGCGGTGCGGGCGCTCACCTGGGCCCCGCCGGCCGCCGGCACGCGGCCCGTTTGTGCGCGCTGGTCTCGGCGTACGCCCTGCACGACCCTGAGGCCGGCTACTGCCAGGGCATGATGGACCTGGCCGTTCCTGTGCTCGCGCTCGTGGGAGGCGGCGGCACGGCTGACGCGGGGCTCGGTTTTGGGGGGGACGGCGGAGGCGGCGGCGGCGGCGGCGGGGGCGGTGGCCTTGCCGCGACGAGCCCTGATGCCGCCGCCGAAGCCGCCGCCGCCGCCGCCGCGCTGGCCGCCGACGCCCGGGCCCAGGCCCTCGCCTTCGCCTGCTTCGAGCGCCTCATGCGCCGCGGCGCCCCGCCCGCCCGCCGCCACTTTCTGCCGGACGAGGCCGGCGCCTTCTCCGCGCTGCGCTCGCTCGGCGCCATCGTCGAGCGGCACGACCGCACCCTCGCGCACCGCCTGCGCGCCCTGGGCGCCGCCGGGTACCTGTTCGCCTACCGCATGCTGGTGGTGCTGGGCAGGCGGGACCTGGCGCCCGGGCAGGCGCTCGCGCTTTGGGAGGTCGGGTGGGCGGACGCGTGGCTCCGCGCGCACGGGCGGCGGCGGGCGGCGGCGGCGGAGGCGCGGGCGCGGGCGGCGGCGACGGAGGCGCGGGGGGCGGGGGAAGCGGAAGGACAAGCGGGAAGCGTCGCTGGTCGAGACGCCGCAGACGCAGACGGCGACGACGACGGGTGGTACGGTCTGGGCGCGGGCAGGGGCGGCCTCGGCATCGTCGACGACGACGAGGACAAGGAGGAGGCCAGCAACGCTTCGGCCGGCAGCGACGGCAGCGGCGATGGCGGACCCGCCGCTTCCGCCGCCGCCTCGTCGACGACGGGCGGCGACGGTCGCGAGCGCGAGGAGCGCGAGGCCGACGCCGACGCCGACGCCGGCGGCGGGCCCCTGTTCCCCTACTTCCTGGCCGCCGTCGTGCACTCGCAGCGCCGCCGCGTGCTCGACGAGTGCGGCGACCCGGACGCTGTGCTGATCCTCTTCCACGCGCTCGGGCAGGAGCAGGCGGGCCGGGGGGCCGCGGCGGCGTCGGCGCGTCTGCGCGAGCAGGAGCAGCAGTGGCACGAGTGGCAGCGGCAGCGCGAGCGGGAGCGGGGGCAGCGGGCGGGCGGGCGCGGGGGCGCCGCGGCCGCCCGGGCGCCGTCCGTCGGCGATGCGGGGACGGCGGACGACGACGGCGCCGTCGTCGGGTCGCTCGGGGAGGCGGCCGCGGCGCTGCTCGAGGGCGCGCGGCGCGTCGCGTGCAGCATCGTCACCCAGGGACGCGGCGCCCCTCCTCCCGAGGCGCTCGACTTCTGGGCGTGCGTCGAGAGGGCGCGGGCGATGAGGGCGGTCGACGTCGGCGCGATGCGGTGAGGGAGGGGGGGGAGGGAGGGGAGCGAGGACGGGGGACGCGCGCGCGGCTCCCCCCCGCCCGCCCCCTCTGGGCGGCGGCGGCAAGAGACCTCTCTTTTTTGCAAACAACACACATCATCACGCTGTTGGTAGTGGTGGGGGGGGGTCACTTTACACGTCATCGTCGAGTCACGAGAGCTCGGCCTCGACAAGGGGGGTCGGTGTCTGTCGTGTCGCGGGTGGTCAACAATTCGTCTCGTCGCCCCTCTGCGGGCGTTCAGGTCGTCGTCGTCGTCGTCGTCGTCGTCGTTTTTGTTTCGGGGGGCCGCGCTCTTGTCGTCGTCCCGTCTTCGCCGCTTGGAGGAACAAAGCACAAGGGCAGGGGACGATCGAAAGAAGCAGGTCAGGATCAGCGCTGCGAGGACGGGGGCGACGGCGCGAGGCTCGACGCCCACGACGGCCGCCCCGAGCCGTTGGCGCCGCTGGGCGGCGCAGCGTCGTCGTCGTAGGGCGAGAACGGCGAGGCCGGCGCGGCGTCGGCGGCAGCGGCCCAGGCGGCGGCGGCGGCGCCGGCCGCGGACGACGACGCGCGATGATGATGCAGCGCCCCGTCGCCGTTGCCGTTGCCGTTGGCGTTACCGTAGCCGGGGAACCCGGCGAGGTCGTCCCCGGCGAGGCGGGCCGCCGCCACTGACGACAGCCGGCGCATGCCGACAGCCGAGGAGGGTGTCGCTGAGCCGCCGCCGCCGCCGCCGCCGCCGCCGTAGCCGCTGCGGCCGCCGCCGCTCGGGCTGCCAAACGCTTGGTAGGGGCTCCCACCGCCCTGGCTGCCGGCGGCCGCGGCGGCCGCGGAGGACATGGAGTACCTCAGGGCCTGTTGAGCGGCGTTCTAAGGGGTAGGTTTGTTCGGGTGTGGGGAGAAGCGGGGGGGAATATCAGCAGGGGCAAGGTGATTTGTTGTGGCGACGCGGGGATAGGGCGCGGGGGGACGGCGCGCGCCAAACCGAAAACAAACCAAAGCAGACCAATCGATTCAATCACGCACCTGCTTCTCCTGCACCTCGTCGATCAGCAGCTCGAGCTTGCGGATCTTGGCCTCCACCGCCGCGCGCCGCGCCGGGTCGGCCGACTCGGCGCGCGCCAGCAGCTGCGCCTTGAGCGCGGCCAGCTTGGCGCGCACGGCCGCCACGCCGCCGCCGCCGCCGCCGCCGCCGCCGCCGGCCGCCGCCGCCGCCGCCGCCGCCGCCGATGCGCCCCCGGAGGGCGACGGCGGCGATGGCGAGGCCGCGCCCGCTCCTCCTCCGCCCGTGGCGGCGTGCGGCGGCGTGCCGAGCGGGCCGGCGGTGCGCCCGGACGTGGCCGCGCGCGCGGCGGCCAGGCGGGCGCGCTGGGAGGCCTGGGGGTCGTCCCGCTCTGTGTCCTCGCCGTCGCCGTCCTCCTCGTCCGCGGCGCCGCCGCCGGTCCCCCAGCGGGCGTAGCGCCCGCCGGCAGCGGCGCCGCCAGCAGCAGCAGCAGCAGCAGCAGCGGCGGCGGCGGCGGCGCCAGCAGCGCCAGCAGCGCCCGACGGGCCGCCCGCGATCGCCTGCCCCTGCGCCTGCGCCGCCCGGCAGTCGGCCTTGATCTCCGCCATCTCCGACACCATCGCCCGCATGCGCGCGTGCGCCTCGCGCAGCTGCGGCAGCTGCGCCGCGGCCTCGGCCATCTCCCCGTTGCGCCGCCGCAGGCGCTCCGCCTGCTCGGCCAGCGGCGCCGCGCGCAGCGCCTGCTGCTCGAGCGCCGCCACGTCCGCCCGCAACGCCAGGGCCTCGCGCGCGCGAGCCTCGAGCCGCGCCTTCTCCTCCGTCAGGGCCGGGGCCGCGGCCGCGGCCGCGCGCAGGGCCCCCACGTCGCGCTCGAGCGCCTCGACCGACTCGGCCGCCCGCCGCAGCGCGTCCAGGTCGCCGCGGAGTTCCTCGACGGAGCGCACGCGCGCGGCCAGCTCGGCGTTGCGCGCGCGCAGGGCGTCGGCCTCGGCGGCGCGGGGCGCGAGGGCGGCGTGCCGCGCGCGCAGGTCCGGTAAGGCCGCGCCGCGCCGCTCGAGCGCGGCGCAGGCCTCGGCCAGGGCGTCGGCCTCCTCAGCGGCGGCCGCGAGCGCCTCGGCGCGCGCGCGGAGCGAGGCGAGGCCCTGCTCGCCGGCGGCGGCGGCGGCGGCGGCGGCGGCGGCCAGGGACAGGGAGGAGGACGAGGGTGGGGGGGCGGCGAGGGCGACGTCGTCGTCGCCGCCGTCGATGCTGCGGGCGCCGCCGAGTCCGCTGTTGCAGGGGGTGGGCGCGGGGTTGGTGCTGCTGGGGTTGCTGTTGCCGCCACCCCGGCGCCCGCGGACGGTGTCGTCGTCCGGGCCGCCGTCGTCGCTGACGTTGGTGGGGCGGCGGCGGGCGCCCGAGCCGCCCTTGACCCCGTCTCGTCCACCTCCTCCTGCTCCCGCCTGGCCCGCCCCCCCTCCCCCGCCCCAGGCCTCCAGCAGCGCCCGGGGCAGGGGCGTCATCTCGGCCGCCGAGGCGACGGCCAGCGGGCCGCCGCCCCGCGCCGCGGCCGCCTCGGCGCCGGCCTTGGCCGCGCGCCGCTGGTACCTGAGCGCGAGCGCCACGAGCATGCGCTCGCGCCAGGACGCGGCGAGCCGCCCCCGCCGCGACGACGCGGCCGTCGCGGCCAGCGTCGCGCCGAGCAGCGCCGCCAGCAGCTGCCACGCAGCGGCGCGGCCGCCGGCGGGGCTCGTCAGCAGCAGCGGACGGTGCGCGGCGGCGCGCGAGGCGCGCTCGCGCAGCGCGGCGTTCTCGGCGCGCGCGGCCTCGAGCTGGCGCGCGTACGCGGCGAGCAGGGGGGCGGTCTGAGCGCTCCTCGTGACGCCGCCGGGCTTGGATGCGTGCCGCGTCTCGAGGGTCTCCGCGGAAGGAGGAGGAGGAGCGACGAACAGCTGCTGTTGTTGCTGCTCCTCCGCTTGTTGTGCTTGTTCGTAGGCGTGCTCTTCCCGTCCGTGTGCCGAGCAGGCGGCAGGCGCGACGAGCAGTAGCGCGAGGACCACCGCCAGCAGCTGGACCGCGCGCGGGCACATGGGCGAACGACTCCGCATCTTGTTCAAATGGAGAAACACGTTCAAATTTTTCGCCCCCGTTTCGCGGACCCGCCAACACCGCGCGGCGCCATGCTCCCGGTTGTGGTTAGTGGCGTTGTCGGCGCTTGCGAGAATGGTCTGCAGCGTTTGCGTTTGTGGTGCCCGAAGGAGCATGGCGCGTCAACACTTTACGGGAAAGACCGCACTCCGCGCGCCGCTCGTCGTTTTTGTCTCCCCGTCCCGCCGCCTCCCTCTCTCAAGCTGCCAAACCAGGCGCGTGTCCCGTGTGGTATCATCAGAATGAACGGATACCTCTCTACTATTCCCCCTCCCCGCGCTCGCGGCGCCGTCGCTCGCTCGCGTCGCGCCCTCCTTCTCTCTACACGCTCACCAGCTCCACCTCGGCCCCGGGCCGCCGCCGCCGCAGCTCCTCGACCCCGGCGTCCGTGTGCCGCCCGTCCGCCCAGAGGTTGTTGGACCGCCGCGCCAGAGCCACCCGCCGAAGCGCGGGCAGGGCGCCCGCGTCGCCCAGCCACCTCAAACCCTCGTCCGACACGGACGTCATCGCGATCCGCAGCTCCTCCAAGCCGCGTGGCAGGCGCGCGCACATCGCGTCGTTGGCGCCCTCGACGCCCGTCGCGTCCAGCACGCGAAGGCGGGGCGCGCAGGCGACGTGCGTCTCTAAATCGGACAGCTCGACGCACCAGGCCAGGTCGAGCGTGTCGAGCGAGGGCAGCAGCCGGAGGAAGGCGGCCGATCGCAGTTGCCTGCACGAGCGGAGGGACAGCACGCGCAGCGCGGGGAGGGACGGCAGCGGTGGGGGCGGCGGGGGGAGCGGCGGTGTTGGCGATAGCGCTTGGTCTCTTGTCTCTCCTCCGCCTTTTGCCGCCGCCGCTTCTCGTTCCGCGTCCGGCGCTCCGCGGGAAGACGCCCCGCCGCGGCCCTCGGCGCGCGGCAAGCAGACCACCATCCGCGCCAGGTCGGCGTCCGTCAGCCGCTCGCAGCTGCCGAGCCGCAGGGCGCGCAGGCGCCGGGCGCACGGCGCCGCGCCGACGGCCGCCGCGGCCTCGGCGCCGACCCACCAGTAGCCGCCGCTCAGGTCGAGCGCGACGAGGCCGGGCGAGTGCCGCAGCAGGCGGGCGAGCGGCACGGCCGGCTCGAGCGGCGCCGACGCCGCCTTGCGCCGAAAGGCAACCGAGGCGGCGTCGCCGCCCAGCCGCGTCTTGCGGGCGGCGGCCTCCTCGGCGGCGCGCTTAAAGGCGGCGGAGACGCGGGAGAGAATCCAGAACCAGGCGATGTCCGCCGCGAGCAGGCGCGCCGCCAGGTCGGCGATCAGGTCGTCGGGCAGGGCGTCGACGAGCGAGCGGGCGACGGGCGGGGGTAGTGCGGACGGCGGCGCCGGCGTCGACGGCGGGGGCGCCGCCATCGAGCGGTCGACGAATGCGCCAAGCTCCGATTGACAGACCGCGGTCCCGCCTTTTGCGTCGAGCGCGGCGCGCGGTGGTGGTGGAATAGCGCCGAATGACGAGGGGTCGACGCATCGCGGCCGCGGGCTTGCGGCCTGGGGTGACTGGTGGCGTAACTTTTGCGTTTCGGGGAAAGGCAGCATCGAGCAGGGACTTCGTCGGAAAAAGTTTAAGCGAGCGTCTCCTCGGACGATGGAAACTCGATGAGATAGTGATAGTACGCTCGCGCGCACCACAACAGTTGCTGTGAGCGCCCGTCCTCATCCCCAAAGACCCCCACACACAAAAATGAGCAGGGCCTCCACCTCGCTGTTCTCCGTTCGCCGATGTCGCGCCGCGCTGCTGCTGGCGAGGCCCCCGTCGTGGCGCGCTCCAGCGGGCCCGTCACCGACGGCCATCCAAACGACAGCAGCAAGAGCAACAGCAGCAGCAACGGCAGCAGGAGCGACGACGCGAGGCGCCGCCACCGCCGCCTATGCCGCCTCTGCCGGCCGCCGCCGCGCGACGGCCGCCCCGTCGCCGCCCTCGCCGCCTCGCCCCTCCCGCGCGGCCGTCGCCGTCGCCAGGGCCGCCCCCGCGCTCGCGCCCCTGCCCCCGACCCTTGACCTCGGCCTCCCCCCGGCGGCCAACGCCAAGGTCCGCACCGCCGTCTACCGCGGCAGCGCCGTGCGCCTCGAGGACTGCCCGCCGGAGGACGCAGGGCGGCCCGAGGTCGCCGTCATCGGCCGCAGCAACGTCGGAAAGTCCTCTTTGGTCAACGCGCTGACCGGCAGCAAGGGCTTGGCCATGGTGAGCAAGTCGCCCGGGAAGACGCGCACCATCAACCACTTCCTCGTCAACGACGCCTGGTGGCTGGTCGACCTGCCCGGGTACGGCTACGCCAAGACGGCAAAGACGACGCGGGAGGCCTTCGACGTCTTTTCGCGCGACTTTCTGTCGCGGCGGCGGTCGCTGGCCATGGTGCTGCTGCTGGTGGACGCGAGCGTGCCGCCGCAACGGGTGGACCTCGAGTACGCCGGGTGGCTGGCGGGCAACGGGGTGCCATTCGCGGTGGTGTTCACCAAGACGGACAAGCGGCCGAAGAAGGGCGGCGCGGCGGCGGCGGCGGCGGCGGCGGCGGCGGCGGGCGCCAAGGCGGCGGCGGCAGCGGCGTCGCGCGCTGGTTCGGCGGCGGCGGCCCCTGCTGCTGCCGTTGATGACGACGAGGATGAGCAGGAGGAGGAAGAGGGGCAGGAGGAGGAGGAGCAGGAGGTGGAGGAGCAGGAGGCGGGGCCGGCGGAAACGGAGGCAGCGCCAGCGCCAGCAGCAGCACCGGCAGCAGCAGCAGCAGCAGCAGCAGCGGCAGCAGCACCGGCACCAGCGACGAGGCCTCCGCCGAGAGCCGCGTCGGCCTCGCCGCACGCGCTCGCCTTCCTGCGCGCCCTCGCCGACGAGCAGGGCTTCCGCCTGCTGCCGCCGAGCATGGCGACGAGCGCGTCCACGGGCGCGGGCACGGCGGAGGTCCTTCGGTTCGCCGCGTCGGTGCGGCTCGGTTACCTGCAGCGGCGCAAGGCGGCCAAGGCGGAGGCGCAGAGGCTCGCGCTGGAGGCGTACGACCTGGGGCAGCAGCAGCAGGAGGAAGGGCGGCGAGAGGCGGGGGAGGAAGCGGCGACCGGGGAGGCGGTAGCCGCGACGGTGTCGCCGACGCCGACCAGGAGACTGACGTAGCTTTTCTTTTGATTCCCTTTTGTTTTCACAAACCCGGATTTATCAATTCAACACAGCGACCTGATGCCGTTGATCATCGCCCGGGAAGAGTGGTACGACGCCTTCCAGGGACCGGTCGTGGCGCCGTCGGGCCGCATCGCGGCCGACCGGTCGACGCTGGCGTGGAACGCGCCCGTCGCCGGGTCGGCGAATTCTTTTGAAAGCAACGCCCACGCCTCGGCCGCCCGCGCGACGTACGCTCGCCTCTTGGCGCCGCCTGCGTCGTCCGCCGGGAGCTCTTTGGCGGTGCGCAGCAGCGCGAGCATGTGCTCCATCTGCGTCCACCAGTTGATCTCGCGCTCCCACCCTTTCCGGCCGACGGAGAGCGCGCTGCGCGGCGGGGGCGGGGACAGAGGCGGCGGCACCGCTGCTGCTTGCGCCGCCGTGTCTGCGGCGGCGGAGGGCGCGCCGACATCAGCCCCCCCCCCTGGCTTGGCCTGCTTGCCCGACCCCAAAGCAGACCCCAAAGCAGACCACAGTCGCGCCGCCGCACCCTCGAGCGCCCGCCGGAGCTGCCACGACAAGTCGAGGCGGTATATGTGCGGCAGGAACGCGTAAAAAGTGTCCCCGCCGCCCCCGCCGCCGTCCGACGACGACGCCCGCTGCCGCTCCTCCAGCTCGAGCGCGCCGTCCAAGATGGCCTGGGAAAACTCGAGGACGCTCTCCCGGGGCAGCAGCAGGGCGCCGACGATGCCGCCGCCGCCGCCGCCGCCGCCGCCGCCGCCCTCGCGCTCGTCCCCCAAGACCTCGGCGGCATCAAAGAGCTGGAACGCGGCCTGCACCCCGTGCCCGGGCAGGTACGCCTGGCCGCCCGTGGCCTCGGCCGCCGCAAAGGGCGCTGGCAGCCGGGCGTCGCACGCGTCGCGCAGCTCGAGCACCAGGCCGCCCTGGCGCATGGACAGCAGGACGCGCGCCGCCCTGGCAAGCGCGGTGGCGGACGCGGCCGCGCGCTCGGGCGTCCACCCCGCGCCCGGGCCGTCGTTTCTTGCTGCAGTCGTCGTCGTCGTTGACGTTTTCGGCGTCGCCGTCTTCTCTAACGCTGCCGCCGCCGCTGCGTCAGACAAAAACAGCCGCCGGTACGCGATCAGCGACTCCAAGAAATGCAGGTGCGTGCCGAGGGCGCGCACCCCGTCGGACCCGACGGCCTTGGCTTTCGCGCCGCCGGGGAGCCGGCTCACAAAGTCCGGCGCGTAGGCCTCGAGGCCCACGGCGCCGTCGGGAAGCGCGCGCTCCATGAGCTCGTCAAACGTGTCGTGCGCGAGCGCTCGCGCGCGGGCGGCGTGCGTGAGGTTTGCGGCGGCGTACGTCGACAGCGCGTAGAGCGCAAAGGCCTGGCCGTAAGAGGCGACCTGCTGCAGCCGCTCCCGGCTCGGGCGCAGGTAGAAGCGCCACCCGCCGGCAGGGGACGGCTGCCGGAACAGCCCCGACATTTCGAGAAAGCCGGCGTCGGCCGCCGCCGCGAGCCGCGCACGCCGGGCGGCGCCGACCCCGCCCTCGCAGGACAGCGGGTCGCGGCCGGCGGCGAGCGCCGAGAGGTAGTAGAGGCGGCGGGCCTGGATGATCAGGCGGTCGGTGCTGTAGTTTGCCGGGTCGAGCCAGTAGTCAAAGTGGGGACCGCGCAGGTGGGCGGCGAGGGCTCTGCGGAGGGAGGAGGAGTTGTCGGCGGCGGCGGCGGCGGCGGCGGCGGCGGCGGCGGCGGCGGCGGCGGCGGGCCGTGACGCGGCGGCGGCATCGGCGTCGGCGGCGGAGGAGCGCGCGCCGGTGCGTTCCTCCTCGGCAGCTCTTGTCGACGCCAAGGCGGCAGTGACTAGAGCGATGGCGAGCAACGTCGCCGTCGCAGCCCGGGAGGGCATCCTGCCTGGGTCGGGGCGGGGGGTTGCGAGAGGGAAGAGGGAAGGAGAGTTTTTTGAATGATGTGACGGTCGTGACTAAAGTTACGGAGTCATGGCTGAGCAATGCGTCAGCACCACATCCTAGCAGCAGCGCGTTGGCCGGTTCAACGGGTTCGACGTGCGCATGTCTGTGGTTGTTGTGTGTGCGCGGAGGGCGCAAAGATTTCGGGCCGCGGCGGGGCCCCGATATTTCAAACACGCCGCGGAAGGCGCGTTCGGGGCGCCGCTTCACCACCTTTACCCCCGCGTCGCCGCCGCCGGCAGCAAGCTCCACCCCTCGGCGCCGCCGTCCGACCCGCCCGCGGAGACGACGAGGTCCCCCTCGTCGCTGCTGCCGCCGTCCTCGTCCTCCTCGTCGGCCGGCGGCGGCGGCGCCAAGAGCGGCCCGGGGCGCGCGGGAGGCGGCCTGTCGGCCATCAGCAAATCGCTGGTCGAGGCGGCGGCGGCAAGGGGCGGCACACGGCTCCGTCTCTCCTCCTCGCCCCCGTCCTCCTCGTCCTCTGACGGCGTCAGCCGGAGCAGGTCGGCCTCGGCGCGCGCGCCAAATGCCTCCTCCTTTTCCTCCTCCTCCTCCTCCTCATCCCCCGCACCCGTCGTCGCCGGCGCCTCGACGCGCTCAAAGGCGCGCGCCGGGTCGAGCGCCGCTGTCGCCTCGGCGCGCGCGGCGCCGATGCGCGCCCGAAGCTGCTCGAGCGCGGCGCAGCGCCGCGCGAGCAGCAGCAGCGCCTCCTCGCCGCCTTTGCCGCCGCCGCCCGCCGACAAAGATGGCGTCGATTCGGCCGCCGCCGCCGCGCCCCCGGGCGACAGCGCCGCCATGTAGCCCCGGGCGTAGGCCGCGGCCGCGCGCCGCGCCTCGCCCACGCGCGCCGCCGCGTAAGCGGCGACTGCGCGCTCGACGGCCGCAGCGCTCGCGGCGCAGGCCGCGTCGGCCGCGCCGATCAGCTGGGCGCGGACGGCCGGCGCGTCGACGCGGACGGCGGTGGCGTCGAACGCCTCGGTCGTGCGGGTGGTGACGGGCGGCGCAAAGACGGCAGGGGGCGCGTAGGAGGGGCGGCGGCGAGGGGCCTCGTCCTCGTCGTCGTTGTCGAGCTCCGCAAAAAAGAGGTCGGGGTGGCGCAGCAGGTGGCACAGCCCGAACTCGCGGCGGCGGCGGTGGCAATTTTGGTGGTGGTGCTGCTGCTGCTGCTGCTGCTGCGGCTGCGGCTGCGGCTGGCCCCACGTCGTCGTCTCGCGCGAGACGACGCGGCGCTCGCGGCGCTCGCGCAGCGCGCCGAGCAGCGCCGCGAGGTCGGCGTGGAACGAGTCGGGCGTGGGCGGGGGCAGGCGCACGGGGGCGCACGGGTCGAGGCGAAGGGGAGGAGGGCGGGGGGCGGGGGCGGGGGGCGCCGCCGCGGACGCCCCCGCCGGCTCGCCCTCTGGCTCGCCCGCCGGCTCGCCGTCCTTGTCCGCCTCGCCCCCGTTCGCGGCCCGCTCGACCGCCCGCTCCACGCGCGCCGACAGCCGCGCCAGCGCCGCGTTGACGTCGGCCGACAGCCGCCCGGCGTGCGCCATGGCCGCCGCCTCGAGCGCGGGCCAGGATTCGGCCACGTCCGCGGCCACGGCGCGCGCGGCGGCCTCGTGCAGGTCGAGCAGCGCGGCGGCGGCGCCCTCGAGTGGGCTCTCGCCGGGCGTCGTCGGTTCATGGTCGGCGGCGGCGGCGGCGGCGGCGGCGGCGGCGGCGGCGTTGTTGGTGTCGTGCGAGTCGTTGGTGGCGGCGGGTGCGGCGGCGGCGGCCGCAGAAGAAGAAAGGCCGCCCCCGCCCCCGCCTCCGCACTCGGACAGCGCCGAAAGCTCGCTCGAGATCGAGATCGAGATCGAGGCGCGCGCGAGGGGGACCCGGTCGTCCGCCCCGGCCTCCTCGCCGTCCCCGCGGCGGTGGCGGCGGCGGCGGGCGCAGCAGCCGCCGTAGCGGCGGCGGTGGTGGTGCTGGCGGCGCCGCGAGCCGTCTTGCGCGTCCTCTGCAGCGGCAGCGGCAGCGGCGGCGGCGGTGGCGGCCGCGCGACCCCCTGCTCCTCCGTCGCAGAGGACCTCGACGCGCGCGGGCCCCGCGCTCGCCGAGCGTACGACCGCGCCGTCCAGGCGCATGAGCGCCAGGAAGCGCGCGCGCACCTCGCGCCAGCGCACGGCCGCCGATTCGTCGCCGTCGCTGGCGTCGTTGTTGTTGTGGTTGTTGTTGCCGTTGTTGTCCTCGTTGCCGGCGTCGTCGCCCTCGTCGTCGTCGAGCGCGTCCGTCAGCTGCTGGAACAGCAGCGTCTTGAGCCAATCGAGGCGGTCGCGCATCTCCGCTGCCGCCTGCCGCTGCAGCTCCTCGCTCTGCGCGAGCACGGCCGCGAGCTCGTCCGCCCGCCCATCCCCGGGGGTCTCCTCCGCTTGTCCGCCGACGCCGCCGTCGAGCGAGACGAGGCCGCCAAGCGCCGCCTCGAGCGCCGCGCGCTGCCGCCCGAGCGCCGCCTCGCCCGCGCGCAGGGCCGCGCGGCGCGCCCGCCAGACGTTGCCGCTGCGCGCGACGAGCGCCTCGGCCCGGTCCAGCGCGGCCAGGCGGCGCACGGGCTCGGCGTGCGCGGCCAGGAAGCCCAGCACGCGGCGCTCGAGCTCGTCGATTCCCGACCCTTGGACCATGCGCCGCGCGGCGTCCGATGTCGCCGCGGCTGCGGACGCGGACGACGCGGAGGCGCCCGCCGCTGCCCCGGCGCTCCCGAACGCCGCGCGCGCGAAGGCGCGCAGGTGGTGCGGCTCGGCGCGCCCGGCGAGCACCAGGCGGCCGAGCAGCGCGTCGCGCGCCGAGACGAGCAGCACCTGGCCCGGCGGCAGGCAAAACTCGGCGGCGCCCGGCTCTTGCCACCCGCCGCCGCCGCCGCCGCCGCCGCCGCCGCCGCCGCCGCGACCGCCGAGCGCCTCTCGCACGGTTCGCGTGACGAGCTCGGCGACGTAGGCGCGCGTCTCCTCCGGGCCCAGGCCGCCGAGCGCCTCGTCGGCCTGGTCCTTTTTGTTCACCACAAAAAACAGCCGCGCCTCGGCGGCGGCGCCCAGGCGCCCGAGCAGGGCCGGGCGGAGCGCGCACAGGCGCGAGAGCGCCCGCCGCTCGTCGGACGTGCCGAGCTTGCTGTAGTCCAGCACGTAGACGAGCGCGTCGGCGCGCGGCAGCACGCGCCCCTCCACCTCGGCTCGCAGCACCCCGCCGCCCGCCTCGTTGGTCCCGGGTGTGTCGGCAATCGTCAGGCGCAGGGGCGGCGCGCCGCCGGCGGCGAGCCCGGCGGGGGCCGCGAGCGCGGCGATGGGCGCGACGATGCGCACGTCCGACGGCGAGGGCAGGTAGGCGGCGTCGGAGGAGGATGTGGAGGACGAGGAGGAGGAGGGGGCGCCGTGGGCGGCGGCGGCCCGTCGGCCGCCGCCGCCGAGCATCGCGGCGCGGCGCTCGCGGTGCAGCTCGGCCAGCCGCTCGCGGATCGCCCGCGCGCCGACGGCGTCGGGCGCCCGCTCCAGGTCCTCCTCGTCCGGCTCGGTCTCGCCTGCGTCGCGGCCGCCGGAGCCCGGCGGCCGGCAGCGCGAAAGGTAGAGGCGCGGCGGCGCGGCGGCGCCGCTGTGCACGACCCTCGCGACGGCCGCCGTCTCCGGCGCGTTGCCCGTCGGGCAAACGTCGTCGCCCAGGAGGGCGTTCACTAGAGTGGACTTGCCGGACTTTGCGAGGGCGACGAGCGCGACGCTCAGCGGCCGGGAGAGGGGAAGGCGCGCGGCGGCGAGCTCGGACCAAAAGCAAGAAGCGCCGGCCCCGTTGCCGTTCGTGTTGGCGTCGGCCCCGTTGGCGTCGGCCCCGTTGGCCTTGGGCGACGCCGCTCCCTCCTCGCTCTCGGCGCGCGCCAGCAGCACGCCCAGGTCGGCGAGGATGCGCTCGACGGTGTCTTCCTCATCGGCGGTCGTGGGCGGCTCATCGGCCAGCTGCGGATGCACGTCGGCCATCTCGCGTAAACGGGCGTGTCGTTCTCCGACACCTTCTCTCCTCCTTCCCGTCTCTCGTGTTCGCCGCAAAACGTGGCGAGCTTGTCGCGAGTTCGGGGCGCGTTAAGGCCTTGATGGCGGTGTGTTTGGTCCGGACAGCGTGCATGCGGGGCGCTCGGGACGTTGTCCGCGCGTCCTTTTTCTTTGGTCGACCGCGCAAAATCTAGCGTCGTCGGCGTCCAAGCTCAGGTGCCTCGGCCAAAAAAGGCGCGAGGAGGAGGCGCCCGCCTCGCTCGATGGCGCATGACGGGACCGGCAGCGGCGGCGGCAGTGGCGACCCCGGGCGGCAGCAGCAGCACAGGCAGCAGCAGCAGCAGCAGCAGCAGCAGCAGTAGCAGCTTAACCTGTTCGGCCCCGTTTTCGAGGCGCTGCGCCGCGCGGCGCCCGACCTGGGCCTGCGCGTGGCGGCGGGCGGCGCCGAGGGCGGCTGCCGGCGGCAGCCGTTCGACGACGCCGTGGCGTACGTGCACCGCGACTCAGTGCAGACGTTCGTGCGGGACGTGACGGGGCGCGTGCAGGAGATGAAGGAGGGGCTGGGGGCGCGGCGGCGCGCGAGGCGGCCGAGGCGGCCGGGCTGGTGGCGGCGAGGGCGCCCTCGTCGAAGCGGGGCGGCTTGGGAGGGGGCGGAGCGGGGGGGGGCAGTCTATCTCTATGCCTTTTTTATTGGTTAAGACTCTAGGTTGTTAAGGAGGTTGTTTCGGGGATCGAGAAACACGAGCTGGCTAGGCCGCCTTGCCCGCCTTGGCCGCCGCCGCCCCCCCTCCTCCCGCCGCCGCCGCCTCTGCTGCCACCGCCGCCTTTTTCGGCGGCCACACCGGGAACGCCCGGCCCAGCAGCACCCACGCCACCATGTAAACGTGCGGCAGGTACATCACCGACGCGTACGTCGCGATGCACTCCTGCCACGTCAGCACGTGGAACGCCGACCCCGCGTAGTCCAGGCAGCCCTTGGTGGCTAAAACTTTCGCGATGCGGTAGGGCCACAGGCGCGCAACCGGAGGCGGCACGACCCCCGCGCGCTCCCAGTTGAACAGCGTGGTGCTGTGCGCGAAGAAGAGGGCGCTCGACGCGAAGAAGAGGAAGTACCCCGGGTAGAGGCCGTGCCACGCGCCCGCGACCAGCTGCGTGATCAGCAGCGTGCGGAAGGTGGGCTTGCGGCCAGGGGGGGTGACGCGCTCGTACACGTAGCGCCGCAGGAACACGCCCGTCTATGGTTGTTTTGTTTATCGAGAGTGATTGTTTCATTGTTTTGGTGTTTTCGTTGGGGTTTGTGGTTGTGTTGGAGCGTGTCATGTGTGCGTGTGTGTGCAGGCGTCAGCTGTTGTGCGTGTGCTATTTTTCGCTTCATTTTGCGAGTTGGGACGGGGAAAAGAAGATGAAAAGAGGAGGAGGCCGTCGCGCTCGGCCGCGCGGCCTGAGCGGGCCGTCTTTTCCCTCTCTCTCTCTTGTCTCTCCGTTGGTTGCTGATAATCTCTCGTTCCTCTGTCTCTCACCTGCGAGTTCCAGTACGCGGGCGTGACGCGCGACGACTCGGCAAACTCGACCTTGAGCACGTCGGCGTTGCAGCAGCGGCCAAAGATGGGCCTGGGCTCGCCCGCGCCGCCGCCGCCGGGCACGCCGTTGGACGACGCGCCGTTGGACGACGCGCCCGACGCCGCCGCCGCCGCCCCGCCCCCCCCGCCCGCGGCCGCGTCGCTCCACCCGACAAAGTCCAGCCCGGCGAAGGCGCACGACGCCTCCGCGAACGACCACGCGAAGTAGTACTTCATGCGGATGGTCGTGCCGACGGCCATGAACCCAAGCATCCGGGCGGGGAAGGACGCCCCCCGCCACCAGTCTGACAAAAAGAGGCGGCCGTTGTACGTGGGGTCGCACGCGGAGTAGATGGCCACGCACACGAAGCCCACGAGCATGGCGCGGAGGCCCTGGGCGTAGGCGGCCCCCAGGGGGGCCGGGCGCGGCCGCGCCGCCGGCGACCATTCGCCCTTGCGGGCGGCGAAGCGAGAGTAGTCGCTGTATTCCATAAAGGGGCCGCCGAGGAGGTTGCCGAAGCAGAAGCAGTAGCCGAGGAAGTCGAGCAGGGGCGGGGCCCGGGCGACGGCGTGGGCGGCCTGGTAGCGCGTGAGGACGCTCGGTGGTGCGGACGGCGTCGGGGCGACGGCCGCCCCGTCTGAGGCGGCCGCGGGCGCTGCCGCCGCCCCACCCCCCGCTCCTCCCGCCGCCCCCTCATCCGCCCGGCACGCGTCCTGCACGCACATGGCCAGCGCGATCAGCTTGAGCGTCAGCACCATCTGCCCGCCCGTGAAGTCGAGCGCACCCGCGCTCCACGAGGCGCCCGAGGCGTTGGCGGCGTGCAGGCAGAGCAGGTACGGAAAATTTATGAGCCAGGCCAGCGTGCCGCACTTTCGCGGGACCAGGCGCACGACGGCCCAGGTGGCGAGGGCGGGCGGGAGGGCGTGGAAGCAGCTGCTGCCAAAGGGGTAGTAGACGAGGGCGAGGCCCGAGAGGAACGCGTACAGGTGGCGGGCTGTTTTTTGTTGTTGTTTCGGCGGCGACGACGACGACGACGGGCGGGGGAGCGGCGGGGACGTGTTTTTTTTCGTGTTTTGTGTCGTGAGCGTGCGAAAAGGGCACAGGGCACGAACGACGACGACGGCGACGACGACGAAAGCGACACGCCCGACCGATCGACGGACGGACGGACAGGACAGGACCCACCCTTGGTGCCGGGAACAGCGCGCATGGCGGCGCCCGCCAGCGCCGAGAAGAAAAAGGCGAGCGAGAAGCGCAGCAGGTCGAGCGAGGCGAGGCCGGCCGCCCGCTGCAGCGCCAGCTCCCACTGCATGGCGGGGACGGCGTTGTGCTTGGCCGCGAAGAGGGCGGCGAAGGGCGACATGCTGGCCGTTTTTTGTGCCTTTGGTTGGTTGGTTGGTTGGTTGGTTGGTCGCGGGGGGAGGGCAGAGTGAGCGGGCGGGCGGCCGGGCGCGGCGCGATGGATTTGACGGCGCGGCGCCAGCGCGTCAGGCGGCGGGGAAAAGTCACTCACTCCCGAGGAGCAGCAGCAGCGGCAGCCGGGGTGTGTGAGTTGGGGGGCGGTTCAGCGCGCGGCGCGCTTCCCCCGCGTCGTCCCGCTCCTCGGGGAACGGGGGGGGCGGGGCGCGCAGAGGAAGCCGGTAGGGCCACGGCAGCGCTCGCGCGGGCGTTTCCCGAGTCTCTCGCTCTCTCTCTGGATCCTGTTTTTGGTCTGACTTGGCTTGGAATGGAGTGAGGGGAGCGCGTTGGTTGCGTGTGCGTTGTGACGGGAGCGCGCGTTGCAGGAAGAAGGCGAGAGAGAGAGGATATCTGAGATCACCTGATCCTGCCTCCCCCTTCAAAGGAGCGAGACAAGCGAAAAACTAGAAAACGCTCAAAACTAGAAAACAGCCAATCATCACGACAATCAGATGGCCGAGGAGGACGGGCCTCCTCAGGGCCTGGCTTTTTCCATGGCAGCCTTAAAGTCTCGGCGCCCGGGCTTGAAGGGCGTGCTCGCGCGGCCGCTGATCTCCAGAGGAGCGCCGTCGCCGCCAAAGCCAGCGGCCGACGCGCCGCCGCCGCCGAATGCAGCGGCAGCGTCGGACGCCGAAGCACAAGCGCCGGACGCCCTGGTGGCCTTCATGGCCGGCGTGGAGGGCGAGGTCCAGCAGCAGCAACAGCAGCAGCAGCAGCAGCAGCAGCAGCAGCAGCGAGAGACGGAGGAGGAGGCGGGCGAGCAGCAGGGGAAGCAGGAGTGGCAGCGACACCAGGGCAAGCGGCGGCGGCGGCGACGACAGGGCGGGTCGGAAGAGGGGGAGGAGGACGAGGAGGACGAGGACAACGACCCGGGCTTCGAGATGCGCGCGCGTCAGGCCAAGGCGGAGGCGCGCGCCGCAGCCGCCTCTGCCGCGCCCAGGCCCACCAAGGCCGCCGCTGCGCAAGCGTACCCGCCGCCGCCGCCGATCCCGCTGCCGCTGTTGCGGCCACCGCCGCCGCCGCAACAGGAGCAGCAGCAGCAGCAGCAGCAAGAGCACAACCCCCCTCCCCGTCGACAGCAGCAGCCCAACCTGCTGGCGCGCACGTTTGTGAGCGGCGGTGTCGCCGGGGGTGACGGCGGCGCCGCCCAGCGGCCGGTGATCCTGCCGCCGCGACAGCCGCGCCCGCAAGCGACGCCGCCGCCGCCGCCGCCGCTGCCACCGCCGCTGCCGCTGCCGGATCCGGCGGCCGCAGCGGCGGCAGCGGTCGCGGCCGCCCGCGCCAAGGCGGTCGCGGCGGCGGCCGCCCAGGCATCCAGGCTGCCGCCGCCTCCGCCGCCACTTCCATGAGATGCAGGCTCGTCGTCGTTGTTTGCTGCGCGTCCGTTGAATCAATTTCGTTTTTCAAAAAAGAGCGCTGCCCGTATGCAAACCTCCCCCCCCCCCCCGCGACCCACCCTCGTCAGTCCGCCGCCGCCCCGCCCGCCGTGACGTGCCTCGCCCTCTCCTCCTCGCGCATGATCTGCAGCATCGCGCGCGCCGTCCGCCGCTCCAGCCTCGCCAGCCGGGGCGCGATCTCCCGCTTCAGGTCGGCGTTGGCGCTCCTGGCCGCGCCCGCCAGCAATGCCTCGGCGTCGAGCTGCTCGGGCGGCACGGGCGGCGCGAGCGCGCTGCTGCCGCCGCCGCCGCCCGCCGCCGCCGCTGTTCCTGCGCCGCCTCGTCCCTCCTTGAGGACCGTGTCGATGGGCGCCACGCGCGGCGGGGCGACGTCCACGTGGGCGATGCCCGCCTGGTCCTTGACGACGTAGTTTCGGAACCTCAGGACGGGTGGCTCGTCTGCTGCTCCTGCTGCTGCTCCTGCTGCGGGTGATGGTGCTGCCCCTCCTCCTCCCGCCTGCTCCTCGTCCGCCGCCGCCGCTGCCGCGCGCAGCGCCTGGAGGCGCTCGCGGCGGTCCGGGTCCGCCATTGGGCTGGGGGTTTTGTGTGGTGAAACCGACAGTGACGTTTGGAGAAAGGGTTTGTGTGTGGGTGAAACCGACAGCGACGTTTGGAGAAAGGTTTCGTTCAGGAACGACACCGGCGCCGATGTCGCTATTGCTGCGCGCGCGCGTGCGGGATGTGTGACAGGCAAGAGATGGGCTGAGTGAGTGTGGTAGGGGTGGAGCGGGGGCGAACGGATTAGCGGATGGGCGAGATCTGCGCGACGTGACGACGCTCATGTCTTCTGCGACGCGCCGCGGCGCCGACGACGACGGCGCGCTCGGCTGTCGCTCGCTCGCTCGCTCGATCGAAGACCAAGAGGACAGGACGAAAAAAAGCAGACAGAAGAACAGCCGAACCACTACTACGCGAGGTATCATGAAAAGACAAGAAAGACGCGGCACCGAGGCAAGCACCCCCGTCCGTCCCCCTCATCGCACCATCAGTGCGTCTGCGCCGGCGCCGGCGCGCACTCGCGCGGCGCGATGCCCGCGAACGAGGGGTCCCGGATGCGGAACACGCGCTCGAGCACCTCCTCCACCGCGCGGTCGGGCGTCGACGCGCCGCTCGTCACGCCCACCACCAAGGGGCCGCCGGCCTTTCCCTTGCCCGACCGCGGGATCCACCCGGCCGTCTCGCGCAGCTCCCCCCAAGAGGTCTTGTGCGCCACCGAATTCGAGGCGACGTCGATCCGCGCGGCGCTGTCGACCCAAAAGCTGGGCAGGCCCTTGTGCTCGGCGATCTCCTGCAGGTGGCTCGTGTTGGACGAGTTGAAGCCGCCGACCACGACGAGCAGGTCGATCTCGGGGTCGTCGGCGATCGCGTACAGGGCGTCCTGCCGCTCCTGCGTGGCGTCGCAGATCGTGTCCATCAGCAAAAAGTGCTCCGACAGCCGCTCGGCGCCGTGCTTGCGCAGGACCGTGCGCTCGAGCAGCTTGCCGATCGCCTCGGTCTCCCCCTTGAGCATGGTGGTCTGGTTGGCCAGCCCGACCTTGTCGAGGTCGCGGTCTGGGTCGAACCCTGCCGACACCGCCTTGGCGAACTTTGCCAGAAACTCGGCCTTGTCGCCGCCGTTGAGCATGTAGTCGCAGACGTAGCGCGCCTCGTCGAGGTCCTTCACGATCACGTACGTCTCGGCGAACGACGCCGTCGCCACTGTCTCCTCGTGCGAGTACTTGCCGTGGATCACGCTCGTGAACTGCCGGCGGCCGTGCGCGTCGACCGAGTTCCAAACCTTGGCGACCCAGGGGCAGGTCGTGTCGACCATGTGGACCCCCTTGTCGCGGAAGGTCTGCATCTCCTGCACGGTGGCGCCGAACGCGGGGAAGATGACGACGTCGCCGGAGGCTATGGCCGAGTAGTCCTTGTTGTTGACCAGGAGGTTGGCGGTGCCGGCGGTGGCGGCGACGGACGCGGGCGCGGCGGCGGGCGCGGCGGCGGCGGCGGGCGCGGCGGCGGCGGCCGGCGCCGCCGCCGCCTCCTCGAGGATCTCGATGTCGAGCTCGCGCAGGCGGTCGTTCACCTCGGGGTTGTGTATGATCTCGTTGGTGATGTACACCTTGCGATCGGGGAACTGCGCGCGCGCCTCGTACGCCATGCGCACCGCGCGCTCGACGCCCCAGCAGTAGCCGTAGGCCGCCGCTAGCTTGACCCGCACGGCCGTGTCCCCCGCCCCTTGCTCCCACGCGTTGCCCTGCTCGCGCATCTGGGCGACCAGGCCCGACAGGGAGTAGCCGACTCCGTCCTGCTCCATCTTGAGCTGGGAGCCCGGGGCGTTGGTGGGCTGGCGCACGTAGCGGCCGGTCTGGTTGAGCGAGCGGCGGACGGCGCGGCCGTCGTTGCGGCCCTCGCGGGCGGCGGCGGACGGCGAGGAGGAGGCGGCCTCGTCGGCGGTGGTTGCGGGGGCGGCTGTATTTTGTTTTTGTTGTGAAGGGGTTTTCGTCGGGGATTGATAGTGGTGGTGTCGGGGAAGAGGGTGAGGAGGGGCGGCGGAGGCTTGAACAGGGGGGCTTCATCGTCGCCGATTTGTTCGGAGGAGGGAAGCAGCGAGTCGGCGCCGACGCGCTCGCCCCGCACGGACAGAGCCAACTCCGCCATCCCTCTCTCTCTCTCTTTTTGCAGACGGAGAAGAAGATCGCGGCGCGCCCAGACCGCCGCTGCGTCCGCAAAGGTCGACTGATGTGCGCGCTCCTTGACGGCCCGAGAGCGACAACGCACGCAGACGGCGATGGAGAGAGAGAGAGAAGGGAGGGGCAACCTCTTTGCCCGTTTTTTTGTCACGTCGCATCACTCACCAGACGCCGAGACGAGCACGCTGGTCGGGCGGCGGGCGAGCTTGCTCGCCTGCCGCGGGGCCGCGGCGCCAGCCACGCCCTGCTGGTGCGCGGACAGCAGCATCGTGCTGCTGCTCGCTTCTACGTTTGGATTAGTGTGACTCGCGGCCTCGTTGCTGTGTGATGATTGGGACGCGGCAGCGAGCGCAGCGCTGTGGTTGCAAGATGTTCGTGGAGGGTGGCATGTGGGCGGGAGGGGGGAGCGTGGGAAGGGCGGCCAGAGATGTGGGACAGTCCGCGACGCCGACGCCGACGCCGACGCCGACGCCGACGCCGACGCCGACGGTTTGAGCAAAAGATGGCGCGACGCCCGTCGCAAGCAAAGAGACGCGCATCCACCGTCTCGACCTGTCACAATCCTCCCAACTCAATCGTGATACTCTCTTCAACAAGCCATGTCGGCGGCCGCCATCCCGGCGGCAGCGGCACCAGGCCTGGCGCGGACCCCGAAGCTTCACCCACAGGAGCTGCTCCTGTCCGCGGCAGGCCCGCACGGAAGCGCGCGGTTCGACGACTCGATCAGGTGCACATCCGACCTCGCCCTCGAGGTGCGCCTGACCGTGCCGGTCCCCGCGGGCAGCGCGCCGCCCGAGTCATCGGTCGATTTTGCCGCGGGCACGGGCAAGAACGCCACGCACGCGACGGCGTGGCCGACGCTGCCGCCGCCGGCAAAAAAAACGACGCACTGGCCCGCCGTGCTTCACCTGAGCGGCTTCCAGTGCGTGGCGAGTCAGTACCAGCCCCTGGCCGCGCGCCTCGCCACGCACGGGTACGCGTGCGTGCAGTACACGCTGCCGCGCCTGTGGCCCGCGGGCACGCGCATCGTCCCTGACGAGGCCGAGCTTGCGGCGCTCGGGCCTGTGTGGGCGTGGGCGGCTGCGCGCGCCGCGCGCGCGGGCCTGCAACTCGACGCCGGCAGGGTGGCGGTGGCGGGGCACTCGCGCGGGGGCAAGCTCGCGGCGCTGCACTACGCGCGGCAGTGGGTGCCGCCGCCGCCATTGCCGCCGCCAGAGCCCCAAGGCAAGGAGAGGCATTGCCGCCCCGTCGGGCGGCAGGTGCGCGCGCCCGCGCCCCCGCCCGCGGCCGTAGGCGCGCCCCCATCCGCGCCGCCGCCGCCGCCGCCCCCGCCGCCCCCCCTCCCGCGCCTGCGCGCCCTCTTCCTGGCCGACCCGGTCGACAACACCCCCGCGCTCGCGCGCCGCGGCTACCCCTCGGGCGTCGACGCCCTGCGCGCGGCCGTGCGCGCCGCCGCCGCCGACGGGGCCGCCGCCGCCCGCGGACAAGGCGGGAAAGGCCTGCCGCCGCCGCCGCCGCCGCCGCCCACCTTGGCGCTCGCGTGCGCGGGCAAGTTTGGCGGGGGCAACCCCGCCGGGTCCAACTGGCTCGAGTTTTTGTCGGCCGCGCCCCCGGGGGCGCGCAGCCTGCTGCTGCACTCGGCGGGGCACGCCACCTTTTTGCAGATCCCGCCGGACGGCACGGCGGCCGCGCGCGCGCTCGACCTGCTCTTCGGCGGCGGCCCGGCGCCGAGGCCCCTGGTCATGGCTCTCACGGCGGGCGCGATGCTCGCGTGGCTGCGGCGCGAGGTCCTGGTCGGGCCGTCGGCCGCCGCGGACGACGAGGAGGCTCGGTGGCTGGGGCAAGTGGCGCGCGCGGCCGAGGGGGCGGCGGCGGCTGAGGCGGCGGCGGCAGGGGGCGGTGGGGAGTCCGAGATGGTGCGCGTCTCTGCCCAGGTCAAGCTGGGCGCCGGGCTGTCGCAGGGGGAGGGGGTCGAGGCGGCGGAGGGGGAAGCAGCGGCGATGCTGAATCGCGCGGCGGCAAAAAGCAGCGGCGGCGGCAGTCGCCAGGTAGCGGGGCGCGGCGGGTAGGCGCTGCGTTGCCTTGGTAGCGCGCGCCGCACGTCGGTCTCGATCGCTGATCAGTGTGATGTGTGTGGAGATGGATCACGAGCGATTGATCACACGGTGCTTGGAGGGGCTGTTTATATATGCTATTTCCGCAATCTTCGAACGCCATCGTTATGTTGGTTGTGCCAATGATCTTGGTTCACTCAATGTGGCGGTGGGGCTTCCGGGGGGGCGATCCCCCTCCTGGAGTCGGAGTTGTAGCTCAGTGGTAGAGCGGGCGCCTGCAGTAAAATCTTCAGTCCGCAATTTGGTGTTAGCGCCAGGTCCCGAGTTCGAACCTCGGCGGCTCCTAATTCTTCTGCTCTCGAGATATGGGGACGTGCTATTCGACAGCCGTGTGCTCTGTTTTTTGGGTCAGCTCGCGGCTTGCGAGAGCGAGCTCGCGCCTCGTTGCGGCGAGCGCGCGGCGTCGTCGGCGCCCGTTGCTCATGTCGTCGCAGGGAGAAAGGTAAAACACGCTCGCGTGGGCTTGCGCCCGTCCAAGGAAACGCGCAAGAGATGGGGGAGTGACGGCACAAGAGGGGGCCCGAGCGATGCTGAAACAACACCTTGGGGAAGAAGAGAAAAGAAAGAGGCAGGCGTAGGCGGCGCCGTTTTTCGTGTTCGGGTGTTTTATCGCGAGCGAACAACACGACGCACCCTTTTTTTGAAGTCTAAGACATGCGCACCTTGACCGCCCGCACGCAATCGTCGCGACACCCGATGGCGACGACGGCGACGAGCGCCGGCCCGCGTCCCTTCTTCCCGTCCTCGTCCTCCTGCTGCTGCTCCTCGACCCCAAACCCCACCACCGCGGGCGCCCCGTAGACGGGCGCCGGCACGCGCTGCTCGCTGGTGATCGCGGCCCCTCCTCCTTTGCCGCCGCCCTCGGCGAGCTCGACGCGCACGCCAAAGACCCGGCCGCCGTGCGCGGCGACGACCAGGCCGGCGGCCGCGCCCCGCCCGCCGCTCCAAGGCGCGACGACGGCCGGCGAGCAGAGGCCCCTCTCGGTCCCGTCTCCGTCGCCGCCGCCGCCGCCGCCCGGCAGCGGCAGGCGCCATAGCGCGCGGCCGCTCGCGCCGTCCAGGCCGTGCAGCGCGCCGTCCTCCGTGGCCGCCACCACGACCGCGGCGGACGGCGGCGCCTGGACCAGGGCCAGGCGCGCGAACAAGAGGGGCCCGCGCGACAGCGGCGGCGAAAGGTCGGCCTCCCAGGCGGCCGCGCCGTCGCGCAGGCGCACGGCGCGCACGCGCCCGTCGACGTGCGCGACGAGGACGAGCGACGATGAGGCTTCGTTCGGGCCGCCCGCCGTGCGCACGAGCGCCACGGGAGCGCCGAATATGGGCGGATAGGCGCCGCCGCCCGACCGCCAGAGCTCCCGCACCGTCGGCGGCCGCTCCTCGTTCCCGTCGCCGCCGCCGCCGCCGCCGCCGCCGCCGACCGAAAAACCGCCGCCGCCGCCGCCGCCGTCGCCGCCGCCGACGCCGCCGCCGCCGACCGTAAAGCGGGCGAGCCCGCCGTCCAGCATCGCCACGACGACGGCGACGAGTAAGGGGGCGGATGAGCTGTCAGCGTCGGCGGCGTCGTCGTCCGTAACCACCACGAGCGGGGTGGCCGCGCTCGGGGCCGGCAGGGCGGCGCTCGCGACCACGCGCCAGGAGGGCGCGGCTGCCGCCGCTGCGGCGTCGTTGGCGGCGGCGTCGTTGGCGGCGGCATTGACAGCTGCGGCGGCGGCCGTCGGGTGCGGGGCCAATGCTGCGTCACGCACCCTCACGACGATCAGGCGCGGGTCCGGCGCGTGCGTGGCCAGGAAGAGCAGGTGGGTGTTGCTGCTGCTGCCGCCCGGCGAGAAGGCGGTGGGAGGGCTCGACACGTGCGCCGGGAGGGCGAGCGGCGGCGGCATCGTTGCGCTCGGCTGGGGCGAGGCAGCAGCGGCGGCGTCGGACGAAGCCGAAGGCAGCGCCGGAAGGAGAGGCGCCAGGTGCAGCGAGCTTCCCCCCTCGCCTCCTACTCCTCCTTCGGCGCCTCCTCCTCGGCACACGACGGCGACGAGCGCGCGCCCGACAGCCGCGAGGCCTGCGTCCAACGATCCCGGCAGCCGCAGGCGCGCCACGGCGGGGGCCGCGTCCGGGCGGGCGCAAGCGCCGTCGTCGCCCCCCTGTCCGGCGCACCCGGGCTCGTAACAAGCCCAGCGCGCGAGCTCTCCGCCGTGAGACGCAGCAGCCACGACGACGACGGCGGCGCCGAGGTCCCCAGCGACGGTGCCGACCACCACGGGGGCCGCGTCAACACACATGTCCAGCGGCACCGACCACGCCTCGTCGGCCGCAGCCGCACTTACCGCCCCGTCCTCCGCTCGCGCCCCCGAGCCTGTCCGAGCCCGCTTTGTTGTCTTTGGCGTCGCCCCTGCCTCCTCGGTCGGTGGCGACGGCAGCAGCGGCGGAGCCAGGTGGTGGTGGTGGTGGCCCTCCTGCGCCAAGAGCGCGCGGCTCAGCAGGCGCGCCGAGGGAAAGGCCCACACGAGCGGCGCAGGCACCCCTAACGCAGCCGCCGCGGCCACCGCCACGCGCGAGGCCGCGCCGCCCGCCCCCGCGCGCCTCAGCGCGTCCTCTCCGGGCTCGAGGGGCGCCGGGTCGTCGTCGGCGGCAGCGGCAGCACCAGTAGTAGCCCCCCCCCCGACGGCCTCGAGCGCGGCGCGCAGCGCCATCAAGACGCGGCCCTCGCTGAACGCGAGGTTCCCTGGGGTCGCGAAGCGCGGAGGCGCCGGCTCGGGCAGCGCCGCGCGCAGCAGCTTGCCCGCGGCCGACCGGGGCAGCGCCGGCAGGGCGAAGTAGGCGGCCGGGCGCGCGCGGGGCGGTAGGAGGGCGACGTCGGCCGCGCGCTCCAGCCGCCGGCGCAGGGGGTGGCCGGGGGACAGCGGGCGCACGACGAGCGGCCGCGGCCCGCTTGAGTCACCGCCGCCGCCGCCGCCGCCTGCCGCCTCGACGTAGGCTGCGATCGCGCCGAAGGGCGGCGGCCACGCCCGCACAGCCACGGGCCCCACGCCCGCCGCGACGAGCGCCGCCTCGACGGCGGCGCAGTCGACGCGCGCGCCGCCGACCTTGGCGAGGCTGAAATCGTCGCCCGCGCCCGCGCGCCCCTCGACGTGCAGCAGCGGCAGCGGCAAAGGGGCCGTGTGGCGGCGCGGGTCCCCCGCGCCGGCCCCGGCGCCCCCGCTCCAGCGCACCCAGCGCCCGCGGTCGCCCGTCGCAAACCAGCGGCGGCGGCGGCAGGGGCGGCCGCCGCCGCCCGCTTTTTGAACGTCTTCCTCGGCCCAGAACGCCGCCGAGGCCTCGGCCGAGCCGCCGTCGTTGCCGCCGCCGTCGTCGCCGCCCGTGCCGCCGCCGCCGCGATGGTAGCCCGCAGCCACGCACCACCCGCCCACGAGCACCTCGCCGCCGTCGCGATCGCCCCGCAGACGCAGCGAGACGCCGTCGTCGAGCGGGACGCCCGCAGGCAGGATGGCGGCGGCGGCTTCCTCGTCTGCGGCTTCCTCCTCCCCCGCCTCCTCCTCCGCCTCGCCCTCCTCCTCGGGTCGCCGTCGCTGCCGCAGCCACCAGCCCACGTCCAGCCACGTCGCGTCCCCCGAGGTCTCGGTGCTGCCGTACAGGTTGAGCAGGCGCGCCCCGGGGGGCAACACGTGCAGCAGCAGCGCCTCGGCGAGCGCCAACGGCAGCGGCTCGCCGCTCGAGACGAGGCAGCGGAGAGAGGGCGCCGCCGCCGCCTTCAGAAGCGGCGGCTCGTCCTCGCCGTCGCCTTTGGCGGCCGATGAGCACGACGACGCGACGGCCACGAGGCCCGTCAGGACGCTGGGGACGGCGACAAAGTGCGTCGCGCGCGCGGCGGCCAGCGCGGCGAGCAGCGCGCGCGGCCGCGCGAGAAGCGGGAGCGGGGGCGGGGGCGGTGGGGCGGACGGCGCGGCCGCTCCTCGTCCTCGGCTCTCCTCGTCGCCGTCCTCGTCGCCGTCCTCGTCCCCCTCCTCTCGCACGATCACGAGACGCAGCGGCGCGGGCCGGGCGCCGACGCCCCGGCCGCCCGCGCCGCCGACAAACAGCAGCGGCGCAAACAGCTGCTGCGCGAGGTGGTCCACGAACGCGGGCGAGGTCATGAAGGCGACGGCGTCGCCCGCGCGGAGCGGCGGGTGCGGGTGCGGGTGCGGGTGCGGGTGCGGGTGCGGGTGCGGGTGCGGGTGCGGGAGTGGATCGCCGAGGCCTGCGCGGGAGGGCGGCGGCGCGGGGGTTGGCTCCTCCGCCCCTCCTTCCTCCTCCGGCCGCGCTCCCCCGAGCGCCCAGGCGCAGCGGCGCAGGAGGCCCTCCTCGGTCAGGCGCACCATCTTGGACACCGACGTCGAGCCGCTGGTCGGCAGCACGCAGTAGAACGGCAGCAGCGGCGGCGGCGGCGGCAGCGGCGGCAACTGCGGCGGCGCGGGCGGCGCGCGGGGAGGCGGGCAGGCGCGCGCCCGCGGGGCCTCGTCGCCGGCTCGCGCGCTCTCCTCCGCCGCCCTGAGCAAGTCGCCGATGCTCACGACGCGCAGGGGGCTCCCCGGTCCGGAGGTGGCGGCGGCGGCGGCGGCGGCCCTGCGCGCCTCGACCCCCAGGCCGCCGTCCGGGACGACCAGCACGCGCGCGCCGGCGCCCCTGGCGGCCGCCACCGCCCGCCGCGCCGACGCGGCGCCCTCCCCCTCGCCTCCGAGCGGCATGAACGCGGCCCCCGCGGCCAGCGCGGCCAGGGCGGCGGTAACGTAGCCGGCGCTTCGGGGCAGTAGCAGCGCGACCAGTGGCGGCAGGTCCGACTGGTCTGTCGGGGTCGCGGCGGCGACGGCGGCTGCAGAGGCGGCTGCAGAGGCTGCAGGCAGCAAAAGGAGCGGCGCCAAGGCGGCGACGGCCACCGCGGCGGCGCGCCGGAGCAGCGCGCCGCGCGTCGCTACCGGCCGCGTGCCCCATCCGCCGTCCGTCCGCGGCACGAGCTCCTCGACGAGGACTGCCCCGTTGCCGCCGGCGCGCCTCTCCGCGTCCTGGAGCGCGGACCAGATGGCGGAGCGGAACATCCCCTCTTCATTTCATGTTCTCCCCGAAAGAGAACGCAACAGAGCAGGAGCAGGCAAAAGGGGGGGCCTCTCTCGCCGAGAGGGAGAGGGAGCGTTTATCCTTGGGATCGTGTGCGGCTACGACCTGATCCGTGCTCGGGGGTTACAAATGTGGTGTTTGTGTTTTTGTTCTCGGCGACGCCTCGGCGAAAACGACGAGCGCGCCCGCAAAATATCCGCTGGGGTGAGGGGCGGACCCACGGCGGCGCGTGCAGGGGGAAGGGCGCGGGGCGGCTAAATCATGGGCCGCCAAGCGCTCCCCGCGGCAAGCCCACCCACGGCTATCGGACCGAGGACGGAGGCGATCACGCGATCGCCGCCGCCGCCGCCGCCACCAAAAAAACCAAAGCGCGCGCGCTCCCAAAGGAAATGGAAATAACGCCGCCGCTCCTGCTCTGCTTTCTCGCTCGATCAAGCCGCCATTTGTCCAAAAAAAAGCAATTGTCCGGTGCGCGTGCCTGCCTCTACTTGCGGCGGAAGCTGCAGCCCTCCTGCAGCCGCGCGCGCCCGCCCGTCGGCGTGCACAGCACCGTCGAGCAGCTGCCGCACAGCACCACCGTCTGCGAGTGCGAGAAGACGGTGGTGATGGAGAAGCAGCCCTGGCACTTGACGTCCATGAAGAACGAGTTGGGCGACTGGACCAACCTGTGGTTGTTGTTGTTGAGTGTTGCGGTGGTGGGTTTTGTTTGTGGGTGTTGGGGTTTTGTGGGTGTGTGGAAAGATGGGTGAGCGGTCGGTCGCGAGGGCGAGACGCAACGGCGACGGCGGCGTCGGAGCCACGGCGACGGCGAGCGGGCAAGCGAGCGCCTCGCTCGCGCGAGACAAGCAAACGCGCTCGTGACAGACGCGTCGCGCTGCCCGGGAGTGCCTGGATCGCGACGACGTGGGTCGGCACAGACTCGATCAAGGCCCTCACAGGAGCCGGGGCGCGCGGGGGTCGGGCGAGGGAGACGGGCCCAGAGAGAGAGCCGGAAAATCGACGCCATCAGGACGTCCCCGCTCTCCTCCAGCCGTCCGCCGAACGAGGAGGGGGGCGCCGCGACGATCGGCGAACGATCGAGCGCCAGCGCTGCCTCAGTGGCAGCGCTTGAGCGTGGCCTCGACGATCGACAGAGAGAGGAAAAGAGAGAGGGCGGCTGCAGCTCTGCCCCCCCGCTCTGTCTCTCCTCCGTCCTCCCGCTCCCACGCCCTCTCTCGTCCGTGCTCGCCGCCAAGTTTGCCTCCAGAATGATGCTGCCCTGCCAGAGTAGTGCCGATCACCAGGGCCCAAGGCGTGGCCTGTTGTCGACCAGGGGACGCGCGGGCCCGGGAGCTGGCTCAAACAAAGCGAGGGTCCTTACCGCTTGAGCTTGTGCTTGCGCGCCTCGAGGGCGGCAGGCGGGTTGAGGAGATCGATGTCGGCCGAAAGAACCTGCAGGGGCGGGCGGGGAGAGGGGCGGAGGCGGGCGGAGGGCGTCAGTGAGAGGCGCGCGCGCGCGGCCGCCAAGTACTTCGGTTTTTCCATTGCGCGTCGTCGCAGCGGCGATATCGACGCGCTGATCGCTGGGGGCGGCAAGAACGCACCATCGTGCCGGTTGGATTGATGTTTCGACGACGGTTCTTTGGAATGAAGGAAAGGAGAAGGTAGCGGTCAGAAGGGAGGGGGCGACTTGAGCGAGAGGGGAGGGGGAGGGGGAGGGCAGAGAGGAGAGCTCTCTCTCTCTCAACGCCGTCACACACAAACACAAACGCGCGCCTCAACGCCACATCTCCAATCGATAGTGTCTCGTTCTTCAAGGTACGCGGCTAAGCTCAACCAAAGCGCCTCTCAACGCACGCGCGCCAAGCGCTTCGAAACGAAAAACGCGCCGCCTCCTTCGCGCCGAAACCACACGCAGGGGACGCCCTCTCCTTCGCGCCACAGGGCTAGGCGCGCGCGGTACTCCTGCCATCCGACGCGCTACCGACCATCCACGGCGCTTGGTGGGGTCGGCCGCCGCTCGCGAACGCGCGCGCCGCTGCTGCCGCCGATGCCGCCGATGCCGCCTCGCACGGCGCGCGCTCTCGTGCTCGCCGACGCTCTCGCTCACTCTCGACGCCGCCGCAAAACCCCTCCCCTCCATCACGACAACTTCAGAACCTGAAGCGCCGCACCAAGAGGGCGCGCCGCCACACGCACCAGCCGCAACAAGAGCAACAAAGCGCGTCCTTGGCAAACACAAGGAAACAAGGCAGCAAAAGCCACCACAGAACCATGGTGTCGGACCACGCGGCCGCCGAGGCAGAGGCGGCGGCGCGGCTCAAAAAGGCGGAGAAGAAGCGCCTGAAGCAGGGGCTGGCCAAGGAGCACCAGGGGCAGGAGCAGGGGCCTGAATGCGGGGCGGCGGACGGCGGCGGCGACGACGACGCCGCCAAGGCGGCGAAAAAGGCGGCGAAAAAGGCGGCGAAAAAGGCCGCGAAGAGGGCCGCCGCTGCTTCTGCCGCCGCCCCCAGCAAACGCGCGGCCGCGCCCTCGGACGGCGACGCCGACGCGCCCGCCGAGCCCAGCAAGAAGCAAAAGAAGGAGGCGGCGGCGGCCCCGCCCTCCTCCTCCTCGCAGCAGCAGCAGCAGCAGACCCAGCAGCAGCAGCAGCAGCTCGACCGGCAGCACGCCCTCCCGCTGGCCGAGGTCGGCGACGCCGAGGCCGCGCGCCGGCTGCCGCGCGTCGCGCGCGCGCTGTACCGCGAGCGCGCCGAGCTCTCTTCCCTCGCCGACGCCGACGTCGCCGCGCGCCGCGCCGAGCGCCAGGTCGCCGTCGAGCACCTCCCTCCCGGTGCCCCCGACCCCCGTCCCCTCGCCCGCTTCGACCAGACGGGCCTGCCCGCCGCAGCCCTGCACAGCACCCGCGCGTTCTCCGCGCCGTCGCCCATCCAGGCGCAATGCTGGCCGATCGTGCTCGCGGGGCACGACCTGATCGGCATCGCCGCCACGGGCAGCGGCAAGACGCTCGCGTTCGGCGTCCCCCTGATCGCGCACGTGCTCGCCGGGCGCGGGCGCGTGGCCATGGCGCGGGACGGCGCGGCGGCGGCGGCCGGGGACTACGCGCAGGAGGACCCGAGCGCAAGCGTCGAGGCCGGGCTGAGGGCGGTCGAGCGCAACGCGGCGGCCGGGGCGGAAGGCGCGGCCCGCGGCGCCAGGGGGCCGCGCGCGCCGCCGTCGGCGGTGGTGGTCGCGCCCACGCGCGAGCTCGCGTGCCAGATCGCCGACGTCCTGGCCGAGGCCGGGTCGCGCGTCGGCGTGCGCGTGCTGTGCGTGTACGGCGGCGTGCCAAAGCCGCCGCAGGCCGCCGCGCTGCGCGCGGGCGCCGTCGACGCGCTGGTCGCCACGCCCGGCCGCCTGCAGGACCTCGCGCAGCACGACGCCGCGTGCGACCTGGCCGCCTGCTCCTACCTGGTGCTCGACGAGGCCGACCGCATGCTCGACCTGGGGTTCGAGCCGGCCATCCGCGCCATCTGCGGCGCCGTGCGCGCCGACCGCCAGACGCTGATGTTTTCCGCGACCTGGCCGCAGGCCGTCCAAAAGCTCGCGCGCGCCTTTTTGCGCGCGCCCGTGCGCGTCAACGTGGGCTCGCTGGAGCTGGCCGCGTCCCACTCGGTGTCCCAGACCGTCGAGGTGGTCGAGCGCTTCCAGGACCGCGACGCAAAGCTGCTGCGCCTGCTCGAGAAGCACCACGGCGCCACGCGCAAGAACCGCGTGCTCGTCTTTGTGCTGTACAAAAAGGAGGCGCCCAAGGTCGAGCAGCTGCTGCGCCGGGCCGGGTGGAGCGCCGCCGCCGTGCACGGCGACGCGTCGCAGGCCGCGCGCACCGCCGCGGTCGACGCCTTCCGCGCGGGCACGGTGCCGCTGCTCATCGCGACCGACGTCGCCGCGCGCGGGCTGGACATCCCGGATGTGGAGGTTGTGATCAATTACTCCTTCCCGCTGACCACGGAGGACTACGTGCACCGCATCGGGCGCACGGGCCGCGCGGGCAAGACCGGCCTGGCCCACACCTTCTTCGTGCCGGCGCAGGACAAGCCGCGCGCGGGCGAGCTGATCAACGTGCTGCGCGAGGCGGGGCAGCGCGTGCCCGACGAGCTGCTGCGCTTTGGCACTACGGTCAAGAAGAAGGAGCACGCGCTCTACGGGGCGCACGCGCGCGAGGTCGACCTGGATGCCAAGGCGACCAAGATCACGTTTGACGACTGACCGTGACTACTTCATTTCTTGGCTCGATTGTAAAACGGAGCGACGACGATTACACCATAGATTTCTGTGGGCGCTCGCGCGACGGTCCGGAAAAGATGAACGGAAAATCTCTATTTCCGCCGCATCTTTTTGCCGCCGCCCCCCCCTCCTCCTCCTCCCTCGTCCCTCCCGCCCCCCCGCTTGCCCCCTGCCCCCCGCCCCCACCCGCCCCGTCTGCCTCCCGCAGCTGCGCCGCCGCGATCCGCTGCGCCTGCGACACCTGCTCCAGCAGCACCAGCACCTCGTCCCGGTCCGCGGGGAACGCCTCCAACTTTTTGTCGATCAGGTGCTCGATCCGCTGGAACGGCTCGACGTCGTACTGCGTCACCAAGGTGACGGCGCGGCCCGACCGCCCCGCGCGCGCCGTGCGACCGACGCGGTGCACGTAGTCCTTGGGATTTGAGGGCACGTCGTAGTTGATCACGACGTCCACGTGGGGGATGTCGAGCCCGCGAGACGCGACGTCGGTCGCGACCAGCGCCGCGCGCTCGCCCGCCTTGAACTTGTTGAGCGCGCCGAGGCGCTTGGCCTGCGCCATCTGCCCGTGGATGGGCACGGCGCCGAAGCCCAGGTTGCGCAGCGTCAGGGCCACGCGGCGCGACGACTCGCACGTGCGCGTGAAGATCATCGCCGTGCAGCCGGACAGCTCGTTCAGCACAAAGGCCAGGTGCGCGTCCTTGTATTTCGCGGGGCAAAAGACGTACTGCTGCCGCAAGGTGTCGACCGTCGAGTACTTGGCCGACACCTCCACCTTCACGGGGGAGGACAGGCACGCGCGCTGGAGCTTCTGGACCTTGCTGGTCATGGTGGCGGAGAAGAGCAGGGTGCGGCGTCCCGCGCCGGCGCCGCCGCCCGCCGCCGTGGCGCCCCCGCCCGGCCGCGGTGCCGCCTTTAGGATCTGGTCGATCTCCGCCTCAAAGTCCATGTCGAGCAGCTTGTCCGCCTCGTCTAGCACCAGGTGCCTCAGCGCGCGCAGCGTGAACCCCTTCGTGTTGGACAGGTGGTCGACGACGCGCCCGGGCGTCCCCACGACCACGTGCGGCCGGCGCCCGAGCGCTATGGCCTGCCCCGTCGAGTCGACCCCTCCGACCAGCACGGCCGTCTTGAGGCCGATGCCCTGGCCCAGGGCGTCGAAGGTCTCGGCGATCTGGATGGCCAGCTCGCGCGTGGGCGACAGGACCAGGGCCGACAGCTCCTGCGGCCGGTCGAGCAACGACTGCAAGACGGGCAGCGCAAAGGCGCCCGTCTTGCCGCTTCCCGTCTGCGCGAGGCCGATGACGTCCTTGCCCGCGAGCTGCGGCGGGATGGACTGGGCCTGGATGGCGGACGGCTCGCGCCAGCCCAGGGACGCGGCGGCCTCGGCCAGCTGCACGCACAGGCCCAGGGCGCGGAAGGCCTCGACGGCCTTGGCGCGCTCGCCGTCCGAGGGCGCGGCGCGCGATGCGGCGGCCTTGGCGAGCGCGGCGCCCGTCGGCGGCGGCGCGGCCGCGCCGGCCGGGGCGGCCATCGCCCTGGCTTGTGGTTGTTTGTGGGGGACGGAGGCCGCCGACTCTCTGTATGTGACGTGTCGCCTGAGCGGGCGGCGCGTGTTTGATTGGAGGCCGCGGTTGGGGCGCGGTGATAGGCGGCGCGTGTTGTGGGCTGCTTGTCTCTGATTGCACGCGTGTCGTGATGGGATGGATGGAGTTGCTGCGGCTGCTGTTGGTTGGCGTGTCGAGTCGGATTGAGTGTGTGTGTATCTGTGTGCGAGAGGGGGCGTGTGAGAAGAGGAACGCGTCGAGACAGAGAGCCCAGCAAAAGAGGCCCCCTCTTCCAATGCGTGAGCCTCCCATCAAGTGAATCGATCGTCCCCGAGATATCATTACCGACGACAAACACCTAGTCCGATGTGCGTGGAGGAGAGAGAACCAGAGAACGGAATGGACGGACAAATTTGAACTTGGTTTTCGAGACCTCCCTCTCTCTCTCTTACGCATGCGCGTGGGCGCTGCCTGGCGCACCCGCCTGATGGAAGCCGTTCGGCACGCGTCTTCAGCACGCCCGAGCGCCGCGCTGGCGTCGGCAGCAGCAGCAGCAAGCGCAACCCGCAGCAGCAAATGGAGCAGCATCCACGCCGGCTTTCTGCCCGCGCTGGCCGCTCTCCGGGAAGCAGCAGCAGCATCAGCGGCAGCAGCGTCCGGAGAGTCGGGCGCGCACGTGCGCGCGCGGACGCACTCGGTGGCCGCCGCCGCAGTCGCGCGACACCAGCACCCGTTGTCGTCGCTCGCGCACGCGTCGGCGTCGGCGCCGAACGCCGGCAGCGCCGCGCCGGCATCAGCGGCAGCAAGGCCAGGCCTGGGGTGGATCCGGCGGCAGCAGCAGCACCACCACCACCACCACCACTTGCGGCGACAGGCCAGCGCGCAGGCGGCGGCGACCGCGGGTGAAGGGAGCTGCAGCAGCGCCGCCCCGGTCCCGCGGCCAGCAGCAACAGCAGCAGCGGCGGGCGAGGCCTCGGCAGGCGCCCCCGCAGCGGCGGCGGCCCCGCCGAGCGACTTTCTGGGCAGCGAGGTGCTCCGCCTGCACCAGCGCTCGGCGTCGTCCGCGGCGCCGCCGGGCGCCGCAGCAGGCGCAGCAGCAGCAGCAGCAGCCGCAGCGGCAGCAGGATCGCGGCCGCCGTCAGCGGCCCCCTACCGGCATCGCCCGCCGATGGGGCCGGCGCTCGGCCGCCCGGCGACGGTGATGGCGCTGCAGGCGAGCAGCAGCGGCGGCGCGATCCTCGGCGGAGGCCCGGGCGCGCGCTTCAGCACGACGCCGGCCTCGGCGGGCCAGGGCGGCGCGAGGCGGGCGGCGGCGGCGGCGCACCAGCCGCCGCCGCCGCACCACCAGCAGGGCCCGTCGCAGGGGGGCTCGCCTCCGCCGCCCTCCTCCTCCTCCTCGTCGATCCGCGCCGCGCCGCCAGCCGCGCTCGCGCCGCTGCCTGCCGCGGCTCCGCCGGCTCCGGCACCATGGGCAGCAGCGCCAGCGCCACCACCACCGTCACCCCCAGCGGCAGCAGCCCCCCCGCCAGCAGCAGCAGCACCGGCGATTGCCGCCGCCGCCCCCAAGCGCACGCCGACGCGCGGCCGCCCGCGCATGACGAGCAGCGCGCGCAGCGCGAGCGTGGCGCCCACGGACGAGGCGGCGCAGGCCGCGCCCAAGCCGCGCCGCACGCGCAGCCCCTCCGCGCGGACGGCGACCGCCGCGGCCTCCCCCGCAGCAGCAGCAGCACCGGCGGCATCGGCGGCGGCGCCCCCTGCCGCCGCCGCCGCCGCCGCCGCCCCTTCCGCTGCCGCCCCTCCGCCTAGGCCCGCGTCGCCGACGCCCGGGGGCCAGGCGTGGCGGCACCTGCCGCACGAGGTGCAGCGCAACGTGCTCAAGGGCATGACCGGCGCGGTCTCCGTCCCGCGCGCCGCGGCCATCGGCGGCGGCAGCAACGGCAGCGGAAGCGGCGGCGTCGGCGGGGCGGCGTTGCCGTGGGAGGCCCCGCAGCAGCAGCAGCAGCAGCAGCAGCAGCAGCAGCAGGAGCAGCAGGCGCCTTGGCCTCAACAGCAGCAGCAGCAGCACCAGCAAGGGTGGTACGCGCCGCCGCCGCCGCCGCAGCAGCCTGCGCAGCGCGGCCGCGTCTCCTCGATCGCGCCGCCCGTGCACCTTGCCTCCCGGCCAGCGGCCGCGGCTGCTGCTGCTGATGCTTCGCCCGCAGAGGAGGTGGCGTCGGCATTGTTTAGCCGCCCCGCCGCCGCCGCCGCCCTCGATGCGCCGCCGCCAGCGGACGGCGGCGCCGTCGACCCCCTCCTCCCCGCCGCCGCCGCCTCCGCCCGCCTCGCGCGCGTCCCCGACGACATCTGCGTGGTCGACACGCCCGAGAAGGCCCGGCGCGTCGCCGCCATGCTACTCGACGTGGCCCAGTTTGGCGTGGCCCCCCCCGCCGGCTCGGCATACCCCACCGCCTCGCACGGCGGTCTCGGCGGCGGCGGCAGCGGCGGCGACGCCCCCCCCCTCCCCCGCCGCGACCCTGTTCCCGTCCACTTCGCCGTCGACACCGAGGTCGCCGGCATCGACATCAAGGAGGAGTCCCCGGTCGGGCACGGTGCCGTCATATGCCTGTCCATCTACGCCGGGCCCTGGGCAGACTTCAACGCGGACGCGCACGAGGGCGAGCGCGGGGGCAGCGGTGGCGCGGGCGGCGCGGGTGGCGGCGGCGGCGGCCGGCAGCGGCCGAGGCAGCCGCGCGTCTGGGTCGACCTGCTGCCCGGGTACGGCCCGCGGGTCGCGGCGGCCGAGCGCGCGTCCGCCCAGGCGGGCGAGGCGGCGGCGCGGGCCGAGGGCGAGGCGGCGCTGGCGGCGGCGCGCGCGGCCGAGGCGATCAAGCACGCGCGGGCGATGCGCGCGGCCGAGGCGGCGGGCACCAAGCGGCCGCGCGCGCGGAGGCGCTCGCGCGCGAGCACCAGCAGCAAGGGCGTCACGGCGGCGGCGGCGGCGTCGGCAGCGGCCCGGGATCCCCTTGCCGCCGCCGCCGACGCCGCCGCGTCTGGCCTCTTTGACGACCTCCCGATGCAGGGCGCGATCGCCGTCCCCGCCGAGCCGGCCGAAATGCGGCAGGAGGAGGCACAGCAGCAGGAGGAGGCGCAGCAGCAGCAGCAGCAGCAGGAGGAGGAGGAATTCCTGCCGTCGACCACGCCCGAGGCGGTGGCGCTGGCCGACGCGCTGGCCGACGCCGCCGAGCTCGCCGCCGAGCGCGCGCGCGGGCTGCGCGGGCGCGCCGAGGCGGCCGCCGCCATGTTTCCCCCTCCCGCGCCCACGGCCGCCGAGATCCTGGGCGATCCCAACGCCAGGGGCATCCTCGAGGCGTTCCGGCCCTTCTTGGAGGCGGACACGGTCGAGCAGGCGCGCGCCATGATGGCGGCAGAGGGATGGGCGAGCGGCGGCCTTGGCGGCCTTGGCGGCAGCCTTGGCGGCGGCGGCGGCGCGGCCGTGCTTGTTGGGGGAGGAGCCGCCGCCGCCGGCGCGACCGCCCCCGTCCCCCACACCAAGCTGCGCAAGATCTGGCACAACTACGGCTTTGACCGCCACGTTCTCGGCAACATGGGCGTCCGCTGCGGCGGCTTCGCCGGCGACACCCTCCACCTCGCGCGCCTGCACGACGCCTCGCGCCGCTTCAACGGCGGCTTCTCGCTCGAGGCGCTCTCCTCGGACCGAGGGCTGGCGGCGCTCGTGCGCGCCGACCTGCTGCGCGCGGCGGGCCACCCGCCGCACGCCCCGCAGCAGCACCCGCCGCAGGGCCGCCCAAATCCCGCCGCCCCCGCCACCCCGCCTGTGGCCCTGCCCTTTGACGAGGCGGACGTGAGCCTGCCAAAGCGCGGCATGAAGGAGCGGTTCGGCGAGGGGCGGATCAAGCGCGACGGCGCGCTGGCAAAGGCAGTGGTGGTCTCCCCCATGCACCTGCTCCACGCGCTCGCGCGCTTCCGCCCCGAGTGGATCGACTACTCGGCCCTGGACGCCAAGGCCACGTGGAACGTGCACCGCGCCCTGCGCGCCGCCCTGCTCGAGCGCGAGGCGCACATGGACCCGCTCGTGCGCCGGCTGCTGCGCGTCGACGCCGCCGCCTGGTCAGACTCGGTCGACCGGGCGCTGCCGCCCGCCGCCATCTCGGCCGACGCCGCGCGCTCGGCGGCCTTCCTCGCCTCGCCCGCCGCCCGGGACGCGGGCGCCGGGTCGGCCGTGCGCGGGCGCTACACCATGTGGCACTTTTACGAGCAGTACTGGCTGCCCTTCGGGCGCCTGCTTACCGACATGGAGAGCGCCGGCGTGCGGGTGGACCGCGCGCACCTGGCGGCGGGCGAGCTCCGCGCCAAGGCCGACCAGGCGCGCGCCGAGGCGGCGTTCCGCGCGTGGGCGAGCGTGCTGGTCCCCGGCGCCGCGCACATGAACATCAGCTCGGGCTTGCAGGTGCGGCAGCTGCTGTTCCCGGACGCCGTGGAGGGCGGGGTGCGCACGTTCCGCGCGCCCAACCCGGAGTACGACGCGTGGAAGGACGAGAAGGAGAGGGACAAGGGGAGGGAAGGGGTTGGGGGCGGGGCGGGCAGCGGCGGCGGCAAGGCGGCGGTGGCGGCGGCTGCGGCGGCGGCCGCCGCCGCCGCCGCCGATCCCGACGACGCCTTCCCCTCTCCCGACGGCGGCAAGGCCCCCGCGCGCCCCAAGCGCTGGATCGACTTTGAGCTTCACGGCATCTGGGGCCGCGGCGAGCCCGGCCGCCTCGTCGTCGAGACCAAGACGGAGAAGGGCGCGCCGGCCGTCAGCACCGCCGTGCTGCGCGCGCTGGCGGGCCGCCCCGGCGCCGCGCGGAAAGCGCTGGGCGAGCTCGACGCCGCCGCGCGCCAGCAGGGCTCCAACGGCCTTCCTTCTTCCTCCCCGTCGTCCGCCCTGCTCATGCTGCCCGAGCCGCTCGGCCTCCTGGGCGACGCGGCGGCCGGGGACGGCGGCGGCGGCGGCGGCGGCGGCGACGGGGACGGCGACGACGGCGGCGACGGCGAGGGCGGCGGCGGTCTGCTGCTCGAGGACGCCGGCGACGACGGCTCGTCCTTCTCCGTCGTCCAGCTCGTCCGGGCCGGGGGCGGCAGCAACAAGGGCGCCGGCCGCAGCAAGGGCGGCGCCAAGGGCGGCGGCGGCGGCACCCGGGCCGAGCGCGCCGCCGCCGAGGCCGCGCGCCTGGACGGCCTGCAGCGCGAGGGCGAGGCCATGGGCCTCGGAACCATGTATGCGGCGGCCGGCGGCGGCCGCGCGGGCGTAGAGGCGTGCGCGGCGCTCGAGGCCCTGTGCGACGTCGGCGCCATCGACAAGCTGCTGTCCGCCTTCATCGTTCCCTTGCAGGGGGACGCCATCAGCACGCCGCACGACCACCGGGTGCACTGCTCCCTCAACCTCAACACGGAGACGGGCCGGCTGTCGGCGCGCAGGCCCAACCTGCAGAACCAGCCAGCGCTCGAGAAGGACAGGTATCAGGTGCGCCGCGCCTTCGCGGCCGACGTTTCTCGCGGCCGGACGCTGGTGGTCGCCGACTACGGGCAGCTCGAGCTCCGCTTACTGGCGCACATGGCGGGGTGCCGGTCGATGATCGAGGCGTTCGAGCTGGGCGGCGACTTCCACTCGCGCACGGCCCTGGGCATGTACGACCACATCCGCGCGGCGGTCGACCGTGGGGACTGCCTGCTCGAGTGGGAGGCGCCGCACGGCGGCGGCGAGGGCGACGGCGGCGGCGGCGGCGGTTCCGGCGGCGCGCCCCCCACGCCGCTGCTCAAGGACGTCTTTGCGTCCGAGCGCCGCAAGGCCAAGGTGCTCAACTTCTCGATCGCCTACGGCAAGACCGCCCGCGGCCTGTCGCGCGACTGGGGCGTGCCCCTGTCCGAGGCCGAGGAGACGCTCGAGCGGTGGTACAGCGACCGGCCAGAGGTGCGCGCCTGGCAGCACGCGCAGCGGCAGCAGGCGAGGGAAGCAGGGTACGTCAACACCCTGCTCGGCCGGCGGCGCGGCCTGCTTCCCGCCATCGCGTCGCCTGACCGCTTCCTGCGCCTGCGCGCCGAGCGCGCGGCCATCAACACGCCCATCCAGGGCTCGGCGGCCGACGTCGCGGCGGCGGCCATGCTCGCGATCGACGCGGACGACTGGCTGCGAGACAACGGATGGCGGCTGCTGCTGCAGGTGCACGACGAGGTGATGCTCGAGGGGCCGCGCGAGACGGCGGCAGAGGCGCGGCGGCGCGTCGTGGCGGCGATGGCCAACCCCTGGGCGGCGCTGTGCGGGGCGGACCCGGCCGGGCGGCCGCTCCTGGTGGAGCTGGCGGTGGACTGCAAGACGGCGGACACGTGGTACGAGGCCAAGTGAGAGAGAAGGAGGAGGAGGAGGAGGAGTTTTTGTTGCCGGCGCGCGCTCGCCCTCGAGCGATTGATCGGAAAAGGCCCCCCGTCGGCGGAATTCCGCCCCCATTCATTTTTTGGAAAGACCCCTTGCTTTCTTCGCGCCAACACATGGAAATTATGTTCTTCGTATCACTCTCGATTGTTCAACACAAACACAACTAGATCAGTCCGTCGTTGACCCCCCGCTCTCTCCGCTGCCGCCGTCGTCGTCGTTCCCCTCTGCCTCGGCGGGCGGCCCAACCTGCCCCCCTTGCGGCGCGGGCACCCCCCCCTCGTTCTGCTCCGCTCGTACCGCGGGCGATCCCGGCGCCGCCGCCCCGATCTCGCCGTCCGTCGCAGCAGCGGCAACCGGGTTATCAGTAGCGGCGCCTAGAACGCCTGGAGCGGCGACCGCGGCAGCGGCTGCAGCAGCAGCAGCGACCGCTGCCGCCGCCACCGCCGCCGCCTCGCCGCCGCCGCCCTCCTCCTCCTCCTCCTCCTCCTCCTCCCGCTCGTCGAGGCCAACCAGGGGCGCGAGCGCACCCACGAGCGCGCGCCGCAGCGTCGCGGCGCGCGCGCGCAGCATCGCCGCGGCCGCCGCCGATGACTCGGCGTCGGCGAACGAGAGCACCCAGTGGCCGTCGGCCAGCGCGCGCGCCGCCATGACGACGCCGCCGCGCTTGGCGGCGCCCCCGCCCTGCCCGCCGCCGCCGCCGCTGCCGGCAGACATCAGCATGCCTCCGCCGCCGCCGGCCGCGCCTCCCGCGCCGCCCGCGGAGCGCACGACGCGCAGCAGGCCGCGCACCGAGGGCCGCACATGCACGTGCAGCCAGCGCGCGACCGAGGGGTCGGGCGACGGCTCAGCGCTGACGAGCGGCGCGACAGAGAGCACCGTCGCGCGAAAGGGAAGGTCGGCCGCGCCGGCCGCGCCGGCCGCCGCATCCGAATCCGACGCCGCCGTCCCTCCGCCTCCCTGCGACACGTCGTGCGGGTCGGCCAGCACGGCCACGGGCAGGTCGCGCAGGGTCTCGAGCGGCTGAGCAGGCGAGGCCGGCGACGGGCCCGCCGGCGACGACGACGGCTGCCGCCCGCCCGCGACCGCCAGCACGACGCGGCGCTCGCGGCCGGGCGCGAACGAGACCACGCAGCGGGCGGCGTCGCGCGGGTCGACGCTCTCGAGCGCGTGCCCCTCCTGCACGTCGGCCGCGCGCAGGTCGGCGTCGGCCAGCGCCGGGACGTGGGGCGCATGCGGGGCGATCGCGCCGGCGCGCAGGAGGTCGGCCGCCTGCAGCGCGGCGCACAGGCGCCCGGCAGCCGCGGCCGCGCCGACCGCCTCCCGCGCCGAGCGGCTCAGGTGCGGCAGCCTCGGCGGCGCGGGCGCGGCGGCCAGGGACGCGGCGGCGGCGGCGCGGGCGCGCCGGGCGGCGGCAGAGGAGGAAGACGAAAAGGCGGAGACGCCGGCGGCAAGCGAAGAGCCCGGGCGGGCAGGCGAGGCGGCGGCGTCGTCCGGCGCGAGGAGCGCCCGGCGGCTGCTGCTGCAGGGGCGGTCGGGCGAGTGGGCGGACGAGGAGGCGGCCGCCGCCCCTGCTGCCCCTGCGCCGCCGCCGAGTGCCGCGGGCGCCCACCCGCGCGGCGGCGGCGCGCACGCCGCCAGCATCGGCTGGGCGTGGGGGGCGCACAGCAGCGCCTCGGCGCTCGCCCGGAGCAGGGCGCCGCGCGGCCGCAGCGCGCGCTCGCGCGCGGGCGCCCACTCTGCCGCCAGCAGGGGCGCCGCCGCGTCGGGCCACATGCCTTGCTCCAGGTGCGCCGCGAACGCGGCCTGCGCGGCGTCCAGGGCGGCGAGAGCCCCCGCCTCGGCCGCGCCGGCGAGCGGATCCTCGGGCGCGGCGTCGCAGCCGGCGCCGAGGTCGTGCAGCGCAAAGGCGGCGAGCGCGACGGCGGCGGGCGGCGCGGCCGGCGCCGACAGGGCGGCCGTCAGGGCAGACAGCAGCGGCGCGCGCGTGACTTCGCGGGCGGCGTCGGGCGGCGGGGGCCAGCGAGAGGCGCGCGCGGGCTCGCCATCATCGCGGCCGAGAACGCGCGCCAGGGCCTCGTCCACCTCGCGCACGACCGTGGCGAGCGAGACGGCGCCGTCGCTGCCGCCGCCGCCGCCGCCGCCGCCGCCGCCGCCGCCGTCGGCGTCGGCGCCGCTCTGCTCGCGCGGCCTCCCCGCCGCCGACGCCTGCGCCGCCCGCGCCGCCGCCCTCATGCTTTTTGTGGGCACGGCCGCGCCCAGGAGCCCGGTCAAGAGCAGGGGGGATGCGTGCCGGCACGTGGTGGCGGCCACGATCAGCCGCAGCGCAAAGTGCGAGCGCCGTCCGGCGGCGACGGCCTCCCGCAGGCTCGGGGCGGCGGCGGCGGCGGCGGCGCCAGGGGCGGGCGGCGGAGGAGGAGAGGCGGCGTCGGCGTCGGCGCCGGGGCCGGCGGCCCGCCCGCCCGCCGCGGACAGCAGGCCCGGCAGGATGCGCGGGTGCGCGAGCGCGGCGATCAGGCGGTGCGCGAGCGCCGCGTCCGGCACGAGCATCAGCAGGCGCTCGGCCACGTACAGGGCGGTCGTCAGGCACAGGGGCAGGGCGGCCTGCTGCCGGGGAGGCGGAGGCGGCGGCGGCAACAGCGGCGGCGGCGCGCCCTCGTCCGATGCCGCGGCCGCCGCCGCCGCCGCAGCCGCCGCCGCCGCCGCGGCCGCCGCCTCCGCCTCTGCCTCTGCCTCTGCCGCCAGCGGCCGCAGCAGCAGGGGCTCGACGACGCCGCGCCACAGCGCCTCGCCCAGGGCGCGCGACACGGGCGGCGCCGCGACGGCCGCGACGTCCCCGGCGTAGCTGGCCACGTCCTCGACCTCGGCGAGGTGCGAGTCGAGCTCGGACAGGGCCGCCTGGGCCGCTTGCTGCAGGGGGGTGAAGCCGAGCGGCGGCCCCGTCGGACGCGGCGGCGGCGGCGAAAGCGGCGGCGGCGGCGGCTCAAACAGCGCGTCGACCCGCGCGGCGGCGGCCTGCATGCTGCCGTCCAGCACCATCGCCTGGCGCGACAGGTAGGCCGCGAGCTCGTCGAAGTAGCCGCGGGCCGCCGGCGCGGTCGTGACGAAGGCGACGACGTCGGGGTGGTGGGCGGGCGGGGCGCCGCCGGGCGGGCAGCAGGGGCCCGGCGCGGCGGCGGCGGCGCTGTCGGCGTCGCCGTCGTCGTCGTCGTCGTCCTCGCGGTCGTAGCCGGCCGCGACGCCGCCGCCGTCGAGCGAGAAGGGTCCTGGACTGCTGACGCGCGCGGCAGACGCGGCCGTGAGGCCCGCCGCGGCCGCGGCGGCCGCCGCAGCGTTGCCCATCCCTGGTTGAGCAGCGGCCGCGGCGGCATTGTCGTCGTCGGCGTCGGCGGCGGCGGCCTCGGCCCCTGCCGCCGCCGCTGGATCGGCGGGCGGCTGCTCGCGCACTCCGAACACGCACAGGGTGACGGTGCGGGCGGCGGCGCGCACCATGCCGTCGCGGTGGTGCGCGAGGGCGATGGCGCGGGTGTAGAGCGGGAAGCGCGCGTTGGCCATGCGCTGCTCCTGCCGCTGCTGTTTGACGGCCGCCGCCGCTGCCGCCTTCGCGCCTTCGCCTTCGCCTTCGCCGCCGTCGTCGCCGCCGCCGCCCTCGTCCGCCGCTCTTCGCACGTCGCCCTCTGCTGCTGCTGCTGCTGTTAGGGCCGCCGTCGCGTCGTCGGATCGCGACGCCCCCACCGATGCTGCTGCCGCCGCCCCTGTTCCCGGCAACACCACCCGAGCGCCGTCAGACGCTGCACCCCCATCCCTGTCGCCGCCGCCGCCGCCGCCGCCGCCGCCGCCGCCGCCGCCGCCGCCGCCGTCCCCGCCGCCGCCGCCCTCCGTCGCCCCCCCGTCGCTCCCTCCGAGCACCAGGAAAAACGGCACCGTCGCCGCGTCCAGCCGCAGCGCCAGCGTCTTGATCAGGCTCGCGTAGTACCCCAGCGCCTCGTCGTCGCCGCCCTCGGCGGCGAGATCGAGCTCCACCTCGAGCAGCGCGTTGACCCTCCCCCCTGAGAGCAGCAGGTAGAGGGCGGCCGCCGACCGCACGCTCTGCACCACGATCCCGACCGTCTGCAGGACCTGGCGCGCGACCTCCCCACCGCGCCCGTCGTCGAAGGGGCGCCCGCCGCCGACGACGCCGCCGCCGCTCGCGCCCGGCCGTTGCTGCGGCCGGGGGTCGGGCGGCCGGGCCAGGGCGCGCGCGAGCAGGCGCATCACGTTGGCCTCGAGCAGAAAGTCGAGGATGCCGGGGGGATCGTCGCCGTGCTGGTCCGCCCAGAGCATGTACTCGGCGAGGGAGCGCACGGCCTCGACCTGCTCGGCGGCGCTATTCGCGTAGGCGGCGGTGGTGGCGGCGATATTGCCGCTGCCGGCGGCGGCGCCTCGTTCTTCTCCTCTTTCTCCTTTTGCGTGGGTGGTGCTTCCATCATAACCGGGGCGCGACGACGGCGAAGCGGGGGGGTTGCCCGCGTCCTCCAGCACCGCGCACAGGGACCGCAGCTCCTCGAGCGTGAAGCGCTGGCGCGGCGCAGCCGGCGCGCGCGCGCGGGGCGGCGGCGGCGTCGCCAGGACGGCGGCGCCAGCGGCCGGGGGCGAGCCGCCGCCGCTGGCCGGGAGCAGGCCGTTGAAGAGGTTTGAGAACCAGTTGCTGCCGCCTCCATCGTTGTTGTTGTTGTGAGCGCCGCCAGCGGATCCGTCGCGCCACATATTCGCTGTTCCTCGGGTTTTGATCAGACGTCAAGGGGGAGGGCGCGGCGTGTCGTGTCGGTTGAGCCGTTTGCGCGGCGCGCGCCGGAGCGCGCGCGCGCGCCGCCGCGCGCCGGCGTCGGCGGCGCCAACGACGACCTCTGTTTGCGCCTGGGCCTCTTTCGGGTCTGGCTGGACGGACAGCAGTGGAGGGATCGATGTGACCTCGCGAACCGGGGTGGGGTGGGGTGGGCGCGAGCGCCCCCGCGATCGCGACAGCGGGCTGCGTGTGCAAAATCGTTTTTGCTGTTTCAGGCGGGGGTTCGTGGCGCGCAAACGTGGTGGTGTTGTCCGTGTCCTGTGCGCATAAAGGAACGCGATCGTGGCCCTGACGTCATGGGGCGCGCAAACATCAAGAGCCCCAATTGCTCCTCCTCTTTGCCCAATTGCTCCTCCTCTCCCCTCTCCAAAAGTGCTCCCGCTCCCGATCGCTTCATTCTGTCTTGTCCGCGAGTGTGCCCACGACAACAACTATTACCCCTTGTCATCGACCCCGCCAACACCCGTCCAAACACCCTCACACCAACGCAGCGCCACCAGGGGTGTCGGGTGTCGTGGGGTGCATCGCCCTCTTCCTTCGGCGCGCCCCCGCCTCTTCCTTAAACGATGTCCCGCCTCCCGTGGCTGCGCGCGGTACTCGCGGGGCGGGTGGCGCTCCTCGGCGGTGGTGGGGCAGCACCGGCAGCGGCGGCGCGTCCAGCGGCGATCGCTCGCCCGCCCGCCAGTGCTGTCGCCGCCGCCGCCCCCGTCGTCGGCCATCGATCGTTTTCCTTCGCGCTCCTGCCGCAACCACCAGCAGCACCAGCACCAGCAGCAGCAGCAGCAGCAGCAGCGGCAATAGCACGAGCAGGGCCCGCGTCCTGGCGCGCCCCCGCGACTTTGCGCGCAGCGTCGACATCAGCAGCAGCAGCAGCGGCGGCGGCGCCCCCGCCGAGCGGGGACGGCCCGCCGCCGTCGCCGCCGCCGCCCGCGCCCCCACACCAGGGCCGGACCGACGACGAGTACCACGAGGCCGCGGACGAGCTGCTCGAGCGCCTCGCGGAGCGGCTGGAGGTGAGGGCAAGGGCTCTTGATGTTTCTTGTTTAGACGGAAGGGGACAGGCGCTTTTGCTCAGAGAAAGGGAGCGAGCGGGGCGCGCCCGCCGCGCAAAAACGCTCGCGCACGCTCTCGGCGAAAACCTCTTGCCAACCGCCCAAAACCCAAACAACCTCCGCCCCCCCCCACGCCCCCCCTTTTCAACCCCTTTTCGGCAGGCCTACGTCGAGGACGCGGACGTGGAGGACGGCGACGTCGAATACTCGGTGAGACTGCGTCGTGGCCCTCCTTCGTTCGGCAGCGCGCGCGCCCGCCCCCTCACGGCCCAAAAACCCTCCTCTCTCGCGCCTTTTGCGACCCCCGCGAAAAACCAAATCGCAAAACAGCAAGGCGTCCTGACCGTCCGCCTCGGCCGCCACGGCACCTACGTCTTGAACAAGCAGACGCCCAACCGCCAGGTCTGGCTGTCCTCGCCCGTCAGCGGGCCCTTTAGGTACGGCCTTCGGGCGCCAAACGCAGACGCCGGCGCGGGCGGCGGCGGCGGCGCGGGCGCGGGCGGCGCGTCCGCCGACGAGGCCGACGACGGCGCCTGGGTCTACGCGCGCGACGGCCACTCGCTCGAGGTCAAGCTCGAGCGCGAGCTGGAGGGCCTGGTCGGGCGCCCGACAAAGGGGATGCTGCGCCCGGGCGGCGGCCCCGCCACGCACGGCTGAAACCCAATCTCTTCGAGGGCCTTGTCTCGCTCAAGGAGGAGGGGAGGAGAGGGGTGGGGGGCGGGGGCGGCTGATGCTGCTGCGGCCGGACGGGCCAAGCTTCGGGCAGCCGGTCCGGTGGGCCGTCAAGCTGTGTGTCAAGCGTCCCACGACGCGTTGTAAGGAAAGAGCACGCGCGGATTAGGGCTAAGATTACAAAAGGTCAATTGCAAAAGTCGGGCGGCGTGCAAAACGCCCGTCAGTCGTCGGCGGCGGCGCCTCGCTCGGGCGTCGCCCGGCCCCAGCCGCCGCCACCTTTCGCCGCCCGAGAGAGAGCGCTGCGCCAATGATAAGAGGGGAATTCCTTCTCCCTCTCCAAACCACTTCCCCCTTCGCCTTCTACTGCTCCCCGCCGCCGCCGTTGGCAGCCGCCGAGCCTGCCGCCCCCGCCGCCGCCCCCGCGCCGCCGCCGCCGCCGGCCGCCGGCGACGCCGACGCCTGCTTGAGCGGCGACCCGCCCGGGTGGTGGGGGTGGTGCGGCCGGTGCCTCGGCAGCAGCTGGTGCGGCTGCAGCGCGGGCGGCGGCGGCGCCCCGTGCAGACGCGCCTGGTGGATGGCCGCCGCCTGCGCCTGCTGCGCCGCCGCCGCCGCCGCCGCCGCCGCCTTGAACGCGAACGCGCCCGCGCCGCGCGCCACCACGCCCATCTCCCCGTCGTGCGTGTCCGCGCGGAAGCGCATGCGCAGGTTGGGCACGTTGGTCTTCTGGATGTCGTTGCCCTCGGGGCCGGGACGCCAGTACTCGGACGCGACCCAGTGCCGCTTGCACGCGTGCGGGAAGCCCGAGTGCAAAACGCCGTTGCGCGCGATCTCGCAGAGGTCGGCGGACGACAGCTTCCACACCTGCGCCGCGACGCTGTACTCCTCGACGAGCGGCTCCTTGGTCAGGTGGATCTGCACGGGGTCGTCCGTGGAGAGGGAGACGCTGAGGCCGCGCGCGAAGAAGGAGGGGAACGGGTTCTTGTGGTAGTCTAAAAATAGGCTGTTGTTGGACAAAGGGGACATGCACAATCCGACCTGCGCCAGGTAGTACAGGTACTGGAGGCAGGGGGACTTGCGCAGGTTGATGCCGTGAGCGACGTTCTCGCACAGGAGGAGGCCGGCGACCAGGTGGTCGACGTCGCCGGCCTCGCCCGCGTGGGGGCGGAAGGCAAAGGTGTTGAGGCCCTGTTTGTTTGTTTGTTTTTTGAGCGGGGGGGCCGTGTGAGCGTTTTGAAAAGTATCAGATGTTATGAAAAAGGGGGGGGTCGGGTGGAACAGCACACGCGCTCTTTCCCCTACCAGCCACACCCTCACCCCCTGGTGCGCGATGAAGAGAGAGAAAAAAGACAGGGGGGGGGCGGGCGAACAAAAGAAGCACACGGCGACACCGGAAAAACAACGACGACAAAGAAAAGAACAAAGAACAAAAGAAGGAGAACAAAAACTCTCGGCCGCCCCCAAAACAAATAGAAAAAACTCACGCGCGCCTCGCGCAGCTGGTTGAGCGCGTGCAGGTTGGCGTAGATGTAGTACGCGTAGTACGCGTACGCCGCGTTGTGCTTGCTCGTCCAGTGCTGCGGCAGCGGAGAGTGCTTGGTCGGCCGCCGCTCCGGCTTGCTCTCGTCGTCGACCATGTCGAACGCCACCACCTGCGACAGCAGGACGTGCAGCTGCGGGTGAGAGCTAGGGTTTACTGTGGCCTCGAACAGGGGGACGAAGAGGTTGGCGAGCATCTGCTCGAAGTTTTCGATGACGCCCGTCTCGCGGTAGGCGTTGTACAGGCGGGGGATCTGCACGAGCCAGACCTGTTTTGTTTTTGTTTTTTTGCGGTTTGGTTTTTTGTGCGGGGGGGAGGGAGGAAGGAAGTGGCGACGACGGAAAAAAAAAGGGCGGGGGCCGGCGTGAGCGACGACGGCGACGAACGGGGGAGCGCGGGGCGCAGAGCCACGGGGAAACACACAAAATAGAAGAGCAAAGACCCCAAAAACGAGACGAAAACGCACCACGTTGTTGCTCCACAGCTGGTTGCCGACCACCCAGCTGGCCAGCACGTCCCACTCGACCGCCTTGCGGCCGTAGACGCTGACGCGCAGCTCGGCGTGCTGGTACTTGGACTGCTCGTAGTCCGACATGACCTGTTTTGTTTGGTTGGTTGTTGGGTTGGTTGTTGTTTGGTTGTATGTTGGTGTTGTGCGCAGTGGTTTGTTTGGTTTTGTCGGGGAGAAGGGAGAGGAGTTGATGAGGGGGTGAGTGGGGCAAAAGATGGGTGCGCGGAGGAAACCACGACGCGCGCGCCGCAAACAAAATGACAGCCCAATTCTGTTTCTCTCTCTCTCTCTCTGTCTGTCTCTCCTCTCCCATCCTCTTACCTCGCGCGTCAGCTCCGCCAGGAACCGCCCGTGGATCAGGTTGTCCTGCTTGATGAAGATCTCCCGCAGCCGGCTCTGCCCGCACGGGTTGTACTTTAGGTTGAAGCGGTCAAAGCGGTGAAAGGTGGTCTTGTCGACGTGCATATCCAGGGTGTCGACGTTGAGGTCGTAGCTGTTGGTGGGTGTTGTTTGTGTGTTGTTTGTGTGTGTATGTATTTGATTGCGATCGAGTTGGTTGTTTTTGGTTGAAATGCGGGCGAGTGGTGGCGCGGGTTTTGTTACTTTGAAAGTCGGCGCGCGAAAAAGCAAAGCGGCGCCGACCGCGCCGAAACGAGAAAAGAAGAGGAAAAAAACAAAGGACGGAATGATGATGATGATGATGATGATGATGATGATGATGATGATGATGATGATGATGATGACTCACCCGGTCAGCTTGAGGCTCTGGAACACCTCGCGCAACGTCAGGTACTTGCCGTCGCGGAAGATGACGACCTCGTCGCCCTCCTTGCGCAGCTTGGACTTGATGAAGCGCAGCAGGTGCTTCTGGTGCATGCAGGCGCTGTGGTGGATGTGGGTGTCGACCTGTGGGTTTTTTTTTGTTTTTTTGCGTTTGCGTTTTTCGCGTTTGTTCGCAGTAGTTGGCGTTTGGTGTTTGTTTGGTGGTGGTGGGGTGTGATTCGCGGGGTTGGGGGGCCAATGAGGGAGAGGGGGCAACGATGGGGCGTAAGAGGGGAGGAGGAGGCGGACCCTGGGTGGCTGGCACATGACGGGCGGCGCCGCAAGGGCACAAGATAAACAGAATCGAACGAAAACGTCAAGCGCCGCCGCCGCCCACCCCAAAAAACGTCTCACCTTGCGCACGTTGTAAAAGTCGCGGTGCGGCGCCGACTTCTGCGCCAAAAACTCCTTGTCCGCGTTGAGCATCACGTGCAGCGAGAACCGCTGCTCCAGCAGCTGCAGGCGCGCGTGGCAGAACGACTTGACGGGGCCGAGCGAGGCGTAGCGCAGGCAGCGGTGCATGTCTGCGAAAAACTGCGCGGCGGTGCCCGGCGGCGGGAACAGGCCGGGTCCTGAGGGGTCGGCGTTGCGGTGCGCCTCGTCGCGCCAGACGCGCACGACGCCGCTCTGCATGGCCCAGGCGTGCTCGGAGGCAGGCAAAGGGCGGTAGCGGAAGGGGTCGGGGTAGACGTCGCTGGGCACGGCCGCCTCGGGCTCGTCGGCGGCGCCGGGGCCGCCGCGCCCCTCGGCGAGCGCGGCGGCGAAGGCGGCGGCGCCGCGCGCGGGGCGGAACAGCCAGCGGCGGCGCATGGCCAGGCACTCGTCCAGCATGGCGCACACCTCCTCGGTCTCGTCGTTGAGCGTGGTCTCGGGCGTGATGACGCGGCAGTAGTCGTCGCAAAGCATGGCGGCGGCCTCGATCGCTTTTCCCGTGTCGGCGAGCGAGGCGGCGCCCGTGGCGGCGGCGCCCTCGGCGGCGGCGGCGGCGGCCGCGGCGGCGGCGGCGGCGGCGGCGGCGGCGGCGTGCGTCGACCTGAGGCGCGGGAGGGGCGAGGGCGGGGCTGCGAGCAGGCCGGACGGCGGGGGCGGCGGCGGAGCGGCGGCGGCGGGGGCGACGAAGGCGGCGCCGTGGCCGTGGCCGTTGGCATGGCCGTTGGCGTTGCCGGCGCCGGCCGGCATGGGAGGGGCCGCGTTGTAGCGCGGCGACGGCTGGTGCTGAGGCGCCGCCGCCGCGGCCTGGTGCGACGGCGTCGGCGCCTGCAGGTGCAGGCCCGGGTGCCGCAGCACCTCCCGCGCTGCCGCGCTGGAGCGGTCGGCCGCCTGCGCCGCGCCGGTGTAGGCCGGCATGGCGGCGGCGACGGGGGCGTGGCGCGGGTAGTGGTGCGCCGCGTTGGGCGCGTAGGGAGGGACCTGCGACTGCTGCTGCTGCTGCTGGTGCTGGTGGTGGTGGTGGTGGGGCGGCGGGCTGCCGCTGCTCTCGTTGGCGGCGCCGTTGCCCGCGCGCGGCGACCAGGCCGGCGCCGCCGCCGGGCGGCCGACAAACGGCGGCGACGGCTGGCGCTGCGGGTAAAAGTGGCCCTCCTGCTGCTGCTGCTGCTGCTGGTACTGCTGCTGGTACTGCTGCTGCTGCTGTCCATGCTGCTGCTGCTGCTGCTGCAGCTGCCGCAGCTGCGCCTCGAGCAGCGACGCGCGCGCGCGCTCGGCGCGCACGCGCGCTGAGAGGTAGAGGGCGGCGGCGGCGGCGGCGCCGAGCGCGGCGGCGGCGCCGGTGGCCGCGGCGGCCGGGCCGAGCCACGACGCGGACGACGACGATGACGGCTCGCGCGGCGCCATCTCCGGCCCTATTCGGCAAGGGGGGGGGGAGGGGGCAGGCGCTGTCGGAGCTCGGGAGGAGAAAAGAGAGGGGCGCGCAAAAAGTTCCCCTTTTGTTGCGCCGGGCGAGGATGCGGTTCTGGGTCCTGGTGGGCGCGATTGCTGTTTGGCCGTGAGGGCGTTGTCGTAGGGCTGCGGAAGTGGGGCAAGGGCGTGAGATCCGGTGGTTTGATGCGCTCGTCTGAATCCGCGATCATGAGAAAGGGTGGGCGACGCGTTGCGGCGGCGCGTTCGAACCGAGCGCCTCGGCGGCGCCGACGTTTCTGCCTAAAGCGAGGCGTTGCACCGGCGATGCGGTCGGCAGGCAGGCGGCGGCGGGGCCAGTTGATGCGAGCACGATCGATCCAAGTTACAAAAGTCATGCTACCAACGAAACGGCGAAAGTCTCGTGAGCGCCGCAACCGCCATTTTTTCTCGGCGGCGAACACTGCCGAGGCGCGGTCACCTGCGCTGCTCGAGCCGCCCCGCCCGCCCTCGTCGAGGCGATGGCGCTTGTGCTCGGCGACGCCCTCGGGCCCCTTGTGCTGGTCAAGGTCATGCCGATTCATGCCGAGCGGGCAAGCCGGCCCGCAGCACACGCATGTGCTGCGGGCCGGCCTTGCCCGTCCGGCATGATGACGTGGATTTCAGCACGCTCAAGGGGCTCGAAGGCGTCGGCGAGCGCCCGGGCGCCCATCGCCTCGACGAGGGCGGGCGGCGCGTGCCCTGCGGGCGACCGCGCCTCGGCCGCGTCGTCGGCGCTCGTCGGGCCGGACGGACCCGGCCGCGTGAATGATGGTGGGCAGGCGGGGGGACGCGGGCGGCCAGGAGCTGGGCGCTGACCCGACGCGGCATATGCCGCAGGTCACGTCCGCAGCCGAGGGGCGACGTGATCGCGGTAAAGCGGCCGGCGCGAGGCCGCGCACAGCGTTGCGTCCCCCGCTCGAGCAGAGACCCGCGCTCGTGCCTGAGTCGGAGCTTGCGTGCTGTCCCACTCGCCCGCTCGCCAGCCCGTGCGCCGCGCGTACATTGCCTCACACCTCTTCCCCCACCTCAAGACTGGCCCTACGCCTCCTCGCGCTCCGTTTCGATCGCCGCCGCTTCGTCGTTTGCCCGCCCGCGGCGCCCCCCCCTTGTGACGGCATTTATTTTTGCCAAAAATAAACTCGACGCAGCAAGGGGGACGCGCCGCTGTCTGCGGCCGCGCCGGCTGCGTGGACGCGGGCATGAGCGTTAGCATAGAGCGATGCGCACGTAGCGCCGCGGCCCCCCGGCATGCCCTTCGGCGCCTGGAGTTGGAGCGCCGCGATGCGCACCTTTATTGCGGGGGGGCCGCGAGAGGGCGTGTCCGCGGCCCTTGTGCGTGTCGCGCACAAACCTCCTCGCCGATTCGACAGCGGGCCGGCGCAGCAGTCGGCAACGCGCGCCACCTCGTGATGCGTGAGCAAGCGAACGCGCCGGCCCGCTGTCATGGGCCAGGGTGACGCGCACACGGGCCGCGGACGCCATCTCGGCCCTCAATAAAAGGCGCGCGTCGCGGCGCTGACGACCACTGTTCTTTTTTTCACAAGAGTTTTTCTGAGACTTGGATCAAAGGGTTGTGTTCGAAAGAGCGAGTGGATGTTGTGGATGTTCGCTTTGATTGCGGTGCGGGCGCGCTCCTGGCGCCGGCCTCGATGAGAAAATTGGTTCCGAGAGGAATGTGTCTCCCGGGTCGCCACCGCCGCGCCGCCGCATGTATTGTGGAATCGGGGCAGCGTGGGAAAAGCGTTCACACCGCCTCTGCGGGCTCGTTGTGCTGCCTAGACGCGAGCGACAGCGCCGAGGGGGCGGGCGGCCCCGCGATTGCGGCGGCCGCCAGCTTGGCCGCGATCGACAGCGGTGGCGGCGTCGAGCGCGGCGAACGCGTCGACAGGGACGAGGCCTCCCCGCCGCCTTCGAGCGCTGCCGCCCCGGGCGACGCCCGCGCGCCGGCGCCGGCGGCCGGCAGCGAGTTGACCGTCGCGGCCAGCTTCAGGATCGACGCCTGCACCTCGGCCAGGCGGCGGCGCGGCGTCTCCGCGCTCGCGGGCGGGGAGGCGGCCGCCGAGGAGCCGCCGCCGCCGCCGAAAAAGGGCGCGCCGGCGGGCGAGCGGGACGCGAGGGCGGCGACCAGGGGCGACGGGTAGCCCAGGCCGCCGCCGCCGCCGCCGCCGCCGCCTAGGAAGCCGCTAAAGGGCGTGCGGGCGGCGGCGGCGGCGCTGCCCTCGCTCGCCGCCGGGCGGGGCGTGCAGGCCGAGGCCTCGGCGGTCAGGAGCGCGTGCAGGCCGTCGGCGTGCTCGACGGCAGCAGCGGCAGTATCGGCCCCACCCGCCGCGCCGCCGCCGCCGCCGCCGCCGCCGCCCGCGCTGCCCGCCTCGGCCGCCTCTGCCGCGGCCGTCGTCAAGGCCCCGAGGCCGCCGCCGAGGCTGCTCGTCCGCCGCGACCACTGCACGCTGCCCGTGGCGCCGCTGACGAGCCGGCCGAGCGCGTGGTGGTGGTGGTGGTGCTGCTGCTGCGCCGCCGACGGCGGCGAGGAGGCCGCACCCGCGACGGCGGCGAGCACGCCGGCGGCCTCGAGCTCGAGCACGCGGCGCTCGAGCGCCGTCCGCGCGGCGGCCGCAGACCCCCCTGCGTCTTGCTCTGCAGCGGCGGCGCGCCTCTCTGCGGCTGCTGCAGCGGCTGCGGCTGCGGCCGCTGCCGCTGCTGCCTCGCGCTTGGTGGCGGCGACCGCCGCCGCCGCCGCCGCGTCCTTGCCCTCGCGCTGAGCGAGGCGCAGCGCGCGCCGCGCGGCGGCCAGCTCGCCCGCGGCGGCGCCCGCGGCGCGCTCGGCGCCGGCGCGGGCGGCAGCGTCCGCCTCGCGCGCGGCGCGCGCCTCGCGCAGCAGGCGCTCAAAGGCGTCGCTCTGGGCCGCGCGGCGCGCCTCGGCGTCGGCGGCGGCGTCGGCTGCGCGCCCGGCGCTCTCGAGCGCCTGCGCCGCCTCGTGCCGCAGCGCCAAATTCTCACGCTGCAGCAGCAGCAGCTGCTGCTGCTGCCGCTGCTGCCGCGCGCGCTGCTGCTCCTCCTCCTTTTCCCTCTGTTTTTCTCTCTGCTGCTGCTGCTGCTGCTCCCCCTCCTCCTGCTCTCGCCGACGGGCGGTCGCGGCGGCGGCCTGGGGATTGGGGCCGCCGACGGACCCCGGGGTGCCGGGGAGGAGGAGCAGCCCCCCCCCTGCCGCGCCCGCCCGCGTGAAGAGCGTGGGGGTCGAGGGCGACGCGCCGCCGCCAGCGCCGCCGCCAGCGCCGCTGCCTCCGGTCATCGGCGGCGACAGCAGCAGCGGCAGCAGGACGCCCGAGGGGTCGTTCTCAAAGGCAGGGGTCGGCGGAAGCGGCCTGCCCTCCGCCGCGGCGCACGCGCGGGCGGCGGCGCGCGCCGCCAGACGGGCGGCGGCAAAGGCCTCTAGGCGCCGCGCCAATTCTCCTGCCTCGGCGGCCGCCGCGCGCCAGCGCCGGTCGGCGGCGGCGAGGCGCCCGTCGGCGTCGCGGCGCTGGCGCTCGAGGCGGGACTCCGAGGCCGAGGCCTGCGCGCGCGCCGCGAGGAGGGCGGCGGCCGCGCACGCGAGCGAGGCCAGGGCCGCGAGGGACCAGGGGGCGGCGCTGCTGCTGCTGCTGCTGCTGCTGCTGCTGCTGCTGGTGCCGGAGGCGGGGGCGGCGGCGGCGGCGCTCTGCGCCGTCGAGTGTTGGCCCTTTCGCTTGCCGAAAATTTTTGGGCAGCTCTCGCGGAGATACAGGTGGTCGGCGCGGAGAGCGTCGTAACTCGCGCGCGCGTCGTCCAGCAGGCCGAAGAGCTCCCGGACGAGGAGGGGGTCGGCGGCGGCGGCGGGGGGAGCAGCTGTCACGCGGGCGCCGACGGGCCGCGTCGCCGTCGCCGTCGTCGCCGCCGTCGCCGCCGCCGCCGCCAGCACGGTCGGTAGCGTCCACGACGCTGCTGCCGCCACGGCCACGGTTGCCGTCAGCAGCCAGAGGGGCTGCTGCCGCTGCCGCGTCTCCGCGCGCATCGAATTTCGGAACTCCCGTCCTTCAAAATTTGTCGGGTTTCCGCCAAAAAACTTTGTCGTGTTTGAAGGCAGAAGGAAGGTGGGGAGGTCTCCGACGAAGATGGGCCCTCCAGTGTTGGCTATGTTCTGTGCTGTCGCTGGTAATGTCGACGACATCACGCGATGGGAGCCCGACGCGTTTTGTTCATGGGCGAATCCGGGAGAACTCCCCCAGGCCCCAGAAATGACCAAACTTCCACTTCCACTTCGGCGCGCCCTTGACCTAACGCCCTCGCAACCGCAGCACTAACCACTCCAATCAATCAACCCCACGAACACCAAGACCCCAACTTCCCTGCGACCAATAAACGCACGCACACGCTACCGGCAAATCAACAAAAACGATGAGTTTCCTCGAGCGCGCGTCGGCGGCGGCGGCCAGAGCGCTCGAGCGGGCCGAAGCCGCGCTGGAGCGCGCCGACGAGGTCGTGACCACGGAGCTCGCGCACCAGAAGCAGCAGATGTTGCAGCGCCTGCACGACGATGAGGACGGGGGCGGTCCGTCGACCGGCAGCGGGCTGGCGCGGAAAGGTGCGCAAAAGGTTGGCAGGCGGGGCCCGAAACTTCACACCGATTCGGCAAATTCTCACTCGCCCCAACCCCCCCCCCCCCCACACCCACCCCCACCCAACAACCCCCGCCCCCCCCCCCCCCCCCGCCCCCCCCCAGACCCCCCCTCCCCCCGCCCCGCGCCCCCCCCCCCCATCACCAACGCCACAGCAAGCTTCGTCGCGCCCATCCTCGTCGCGGGCGCCAGCATGGCCGGCCTTGGCGCAGTGCGTGCGTCGCCTCCGTCTCCTCCGCGGGCGTCGGGCGAGCCGCGCGCCGTCGCCGCCGCCGCCGACGCCGACGCAGGGACGCTGGTGCAACAGCAGCAGCAGCAGCAGGAGCGGGACTCGCAGTCGCAGCCGCAGCGCGTCGGAACCGCACCACAGAAGCAAAGGCCCTCACCGTCACCGCCGCCGCCGCAGCAGCGGCAGCAGGCCGAGCCACCGACCAGCAGCCCCGCCCGGCCTCCTGCCGCCGGCGCGCCTCTGCCGCCAGACGCAGCAGCAGCAGCAGCAGCAGCAGCGCCGCCGACGCGCAACGGGGCCCAGTCGCCGCGAGAACCCTCGCCGCCGCCATCGCCTCCGCAGCAGACAGCCTCAGAGGAGTGCACGCCGCCGCCGCCGCCGCCGCCGCCGCCGCCGCCGCCGCCGCCGCCGCCGCCGCCGCCGCCGCCGCCGCCGGAGCAGCAGAGGCAAAAGCAGCCCTCTGCTGATCCTCCCAAGCGCCCGCCGCCGCCGCCTCCAAAGCCCACCGAGCCGGCGTCCGACGCCGTCGCAGCCCCCAACCAAAAGAAGACGCCTCAGGCGCCCGCGCCAAAGCCGCCGCCGCCCCCGCCTGCCCAGCCCGCCGCCGCCCGCCCAAAGGCGGCAGCAGCAGCCGCAACCGCAGCCGCAGCAGCGCCACCGCCACCAAAACCGGCCGCCCCTTCCGCTGACAGCGACGGCGTCAACGTCCTCGCCGAGGCGGCGGCCCGCAAAACGGCCGAAGAGGAGGTCGAGCGGCTCCAGCGGCAGCTCCGCGAGTCCAGGGACGACGCCGCCGAGGCGGCCCTGGCCGCGCGCGCCCTCGCCGACACCCTGCGCCGCCGCCTGGACGAGCAGCGCGCCGAGACCGCCGAGCTCGAGGACCTGCTCCACGCCGCCGAGGGGCGCGCCGGCGCGGCCGAGAAGAGGGCCGACGACCTGGAGCGGGCGGCCGAGCGCGAGCACGAGGCGCGCGAGGCCGCGCGCGGCGAGGCGGACGCCGGGCGGCGGGCGGCGTCCGACCTGGGGTCGAGGCTCGAGGCCGCGGACGCGCGGCGGCAGGCCCTCGAGGCCCGCGTGCTGGGCCTCGAGCGCGAGCGCGCCGAGGCTGAGGCGCGGCGCGACGAGGCCGAGCGCGGGGCCGCGACGGGCGCGCGGGACCAGCTGGCCGCGGCCGAGCGGCGCCTCGACGCGGCGCGGCGCGAGGGCGCGGCGGCGGCTGCGGCGGCCGCGCGGCGCGTGCAGGCGCTCGAGGCGGCCGCGGCCGAGGGCGCCGGCGCGCTCGCCGCGGCACAGAGCGCTGCGCATGCGTCGGGCGAGCGGGCGCGCCAGGCCGAGGAGGAGCGCGACGGCGCGCTGCGCGACCTGGCCGAGGCGCGGGCGGCGGGGGCGCGCCGCGCGGCCGCGGCCGCGGCGGCGAGGAGGGGCAGCAGCAGCAGCAACAGGCGGAGGACGCGCGACGGCAAGACTCACGGAAACCACGACGACAGCGGCGACGACGAGGAAGAAGACGACGAACACGGCGACGCCGCCCTCGGCCGCCTGCTGTCGGCCGTGCCCGACGCCGTCTCGGCCCTGCGGCTCGAGGCCGAGGTCGACGCGCTGCGCTCGCGGCTGGAGGACGCCGAGGAGCGCGCGGAGGCGCAGGCGCGCTGCGCGCGCGAGGCCGGGGCCGCGGCCGACGCGGCGCGCGCCGAGCTGCGCGAGTCGCACCTGCGCGAGGCGCAGCTGCGGGGCGCGGCCGCCGTGGCGGCGGCGGCGGCGTTCGAGGGCGGCAACGACGACAACAACAACGCCTCGCTTGAGACGGCATCGTCGGCGGCGTTGGCGGTCCCTCTGGAGCCCGGCGCGTCGGCCGCCTCGATCGCGGCGGCGGCCGGCCTGCTGCAGCGCCAGCTGGCCGAGGCGCGCGACCTGCTCATGGCCAAGCAGGCGCAGCTCGAACGCGCGCAGCAGGCGGCCGCGCTCGAGCGCATGCGGCACGACCGCCAGCTTGCAGAGGCGGCCGGGCGGGGCGTTGTCAGCGGCGTTGTCGGCGGCGGCGGCGGCGGCGGAGGATCCTTGTCGATCACCGTGCCGTCGTCCTCCTCTATGCCCGGCGGCGACGGTGGCGCCGAGGGCCGCCAGCTCGTCCCCATCCGCACCCTGGGCGAGCGCTACGCGCGCCTTGCGCGCCACCGCCGCGTCGGCGGCGCCGTGCGGCGGACGACCTCGGCCGTCGACTCGGTCTCGGGCGCTGCCGTGCGCCTGCTGGCCGCGCACCCGCTGGCGCGCCTGGGGGCGCTCGCCTACCTGGCGGCGCTGCACATGCTGCTGTACGGCCTGATGTTCGCGCAGCACCACGCGCTGGGGGGCGGCGGCGGGGCGATGGGGCCGCTGGCGCGGGGCGGCGGCGGCGGAGGGGCGGCGGAGGGCGGCAGGGCGGAGGCGGGATGGGCGGCGGCGAAGGGGACTGGGCCGAAGGACCCGTGGGGCTTGGACGGGTAGACGACATATGGAATTGAGTAAACAGAAAGGACGCGATCCACTATTTCAAGACCTGAGCTTGCGGAAGCTGCTGCGCAACGTGCCCAGGGCGCCGCCGCCGCCCGAGCGCGGGGAGACTGGCGCGCCCGCGCCGTCGGCGCCGTCGGCAGCAGCAGCAGCCCCGGCCGCGAGCGGGGGCGGCCGGGCGGCCGCGGTGGCGGCGGCCGCGGTGGCGGCGGCGCTCGAGGCGGTGGCTGCTGCCGCGGCGGCGACGGCCGCGGCAGCGGCGGCCGCGGCAGGCGCGCCCGTGCCGCCGGCCCGCACGCGCTGAGCCGCCACCTTGGCGGCCGCATCCGTGGCGGCGCTGGCGGCGTTGGCCGCGGCGTCGGCCGCCATGCTCGCCATCTCGGCCTCGAGCGCGTCGTCGACGGGGGCGGGCGGCCCGAACCGCCCGCTGCTTCCGCCGCCATACAAGCCGCCGCCGCCGCCGTACGCGCCGTACGCGCCGTACGCGCCCGAGCCGCCGCCCCCGACGAGCCCGCCGCCGCTGCCGCCCCTCCGCCAGTAGGAGGCGTCGTTGAACTCCTGTTGCGGCAGGAGCGTCGCGGTGGCGGCTGACGAGGCGGCGGCGGCGGCCTGCAGGCGCGTCAGGTCCTCGCGTATGGCGGCGAGCGGGTCGGGCGGCGGCTGGCGCAGCGGGTGCGCGGAGCAGGGCGCGGCAGCAGGCGCCGCCGCCGCCGGGAGGCCGGGCGCGCCGCCGCCGCCGCCGCCGCCGCCGCCGCCGCCGCCGCCGCCGCCGCCGCCGCCGCTGCTGGCGCCGCCGATCGCGAGCGCGTCTGCCGCCGCCGCCGCGGTCGGAGACGCCGACTCGTCGTCGCCAGTGCCGCCGCCGCCTCCGCCGCCTGCAGTCGTGACGTCGACGGCCGAGCGGAAGCTCGCCATGCGCCACGACGCGGTCGAGCGCATGGGGCGCAGGTTGAGCGCCGACGAGCCGCCGGCGGCCAGCGGCGGCGGCGGGCCGTCCCTGCCGCCCCCGTATCCCGCGCCGCCGCCGCCGCCGCCGCCGCCGGCCAGGCTGCCGCTGCTGCCGCCGCCCGCCAGCGCCGCCAGGCTCGACTCGCGCCGCAGGACCCCCGCCCCCAGGGCGGCCCCCCCGCCCTCGCTGTGCCCGTCGGCGAACGAGGCGCGCGCCGAGCGGAAGTTCGAGGCGTCTTGAAGGTCTCCCGACTGCACGGAGGAGGCGAGCTGGTGCTGCGATCCCGAGGCCGTGCCCAGTTCGCCGCGCGAGAGTAGGCGGGGGGGCGGGGGGGCGCCGCCGGCGGCGCGCGCGGCCGCTGCCGCTGCGATCGCCGCCGTTGCCGAGCCTGGCACGCTGGCAAACAACGCGGCGGTGGCGGCAGCAGCGGCGGCAGGCGGGGAGGAGGACGCGGAGGCGGCCGCGGCCGCGTTGCCGCCCGTGGCCGCCGCCACCGCGCTCTCCGCCGGCAGCACGGCGGCGGCGGCGACGGCGGCGACGGCGGCGCCGGGCGGGGGCGCGCTGGACGCGCGGGCGCCGCGCCTGTCCGCGTCGGCCGCCGCCACCTTGCTCGCCTTGGCCGCCTCGGCCGCCGCCTTCTCCAGCTTCTTCGCGCGCTCGGCCGCCGCCGCCGCCTGCTGCGCCGCGAGCGTGCGCGCGACGACCAGCGCCGCCGCCGTGCCGGCGGGAGGCGGCGGCGGCGGCGGCAGCGGCGGGAAGACGTCGTCGACGAGCTCATTAATGGCGCCGAGCGACGCCCACGTGCTGGTGTCCATGACGCCGCTGCCGCCCGCGGCGGCGGCGGCGGACGCGGCGGCCAAGGCCACGGCGCGGGCGGCGGCGGCGGCGGCGGCGCCGCCGCCGCCGGCGCCGCCGCCGGAGTTGACGCTGTCGGCCGAGGCGAGCGCCGCCCCCCGAGCGGCGCGCGACACGCCCGCGCCGGCGCCCAGGGCGGAGGAGCCCCTGTCCTCGGTCTCGGCCACAGCAGCAGCAGCGCCGCCGGGGGTGGCGGCGGTGCTCGACGCCGCAAGGCTGCCGGCGGGCTGCAGGGCGCCGCCACCGCCGCTGCTGGTGTTTGTTGCCCTCGCCGCCGTTGCCGCCGCCGCCGCCGCCGCCGCCCGCCCGCCGCCGAAAAAGCTGCTGCCGCCGCTCACGCTCGGCGCAGGCCCCGCCGCCCCTCCGCTCGCCGCCGCCGCCGCCGCCAGGAGGCCCACGAACGCCGCGGCCGCCCCGCCCGCCTTCTGGATCTGCCCGCGCGGGTTGATCGTGAAGATGCGCGGCAGCGGCACCCCGGCCTCCGCGTACGAGACCTCGTCCGTCTCGCGGTTGCCAAACCCGGCGTAAAAGGGGTTGACGCCCTCGGGGAACAGCGACCGGATATCCAGCAGCGCGGCGATCTTGAACTCGTGCGGCCGCCGCACGACGATCTCGCGGTACAGCGAGGGGAGCAGGCCGTGCGGCGAGATGATCACGGGCCCCTCGGGCATGCGGTGCCCGCCCTGCGACAGGTTGTGCAGGTACTCGCGCGTGGCGTTGGCCTGCGAGATCGCGCGCGAAGATAAAAATAGCATCTGGTACCCGTTCCTCGCGACGTCGCGGAACAGCCGCGCGATGCCCGCCTGCGACCAGTCGACCCCGACGACCGGAAGCACGTGCCCCAGGAGGTCGGAGCGCGTGATGGTGCCGTCGACGTCCGAGATGACCAGGCGCGACGTCCAGGGCACCAGGTGCACGTAGGCGCGGAGCTCGGCGCCCGCCTGCGACGCGCGGAAGACGACGGCGTTGCTGCCGCGGCGCAGAGGGAGCTGCGCGAGCTGCTCGGGCGTGGGAATCAAGGTCTTGCGGATGATGACGATGCGGCGGCGGCGGCGGCGCTGCTGCTGGGCGCTGCCGGCGGCGGCGCGGGCGGCGGCCAGGGCGAGGGGCGCCTGCGAGGGGTCCTGGGCGGCGGCGGCGGGGCCGTCGGCGCCCGCGCTGGCCGCCGAGGGGTCGCCCGCTGCCGCGGCTCCCGCTCCTCCTCCCCCTCCGCCGCCGACCAGGAGGGCGAGCGCGCCCGTGCTGCCGACGCGGCGCGGGGGCGACGCGCCACCGGCGCCCAGCGAGGCGGAGCGCTGCGCGAGGGACGTGACGCGCGAGAAGCTGCCGGCGAGCAGGCCCGAGGCCGAGGCAATGGCGGCGGCGCCGGCGGGGCGGGCGGCGGCGGCGGGCGGCGTGGGCGACGAGGCACGCGGCGGCGGGGAGGAGGAGGACACGCGGCCGCCCGCGCCCGCCTCGCCGCCGCCCTCGCCGTCGTGCGGCGGCGGCGCGGCGCCACCGGCGGAGGAGGTCCAGGTGCTGAAGGGCCAGAGGCGCCAGCTGCTGCCGGCGGCGCCGCGCTTGCCGACGGCGGCGGCGGCGGCCGCCGCGGCCGCCTCGTCGTCGCGGGGCCCGACCCGCAATGGCCACCACTGCTGCCGCTGCTGCTGCTGCTGCTCCTGCTGCTGCTGCTCGGCCGACTCGTCCTCCCTCTCCTCGTCAGCTGCTTGCGCGTCGTCGTCGACGCGCACGCCGACGTCGGTCGTGGCCACGGCTGCCTGGCCAGCCTGCTGCTCTTGCGGGCCGCCGTCGCTGCTGCCGCCTGCTGCCGCCGCCGCTGCCGTTGCTCCCGTTGCTTCCGCGGTCGCGGCTGCCGTTTCCGGCGCGGGGGTTGAGGCTGCCGCTTCTGCTGCCGGCGTCGGCGCGTCCTTGCCGGGCTCTGCATTTGCTGCTGCTGCTGCTGCTGCTTCGATCGCAGGTGCCGCTGCCGACCCGGGTTGATCCTCTGCCGCCGGCTCGCCGCCCGCCTCCTTGGTCGCCGCCGCCGCCGCCGCCGCCGCCGCCGCCGCCCCCTCGGGCTCGCCCGCCTTCTCCCCACCGGCTCCCCCTCCCTTCTCGCACGAGCCGCCGCCGCTGCCGCCGGGGCCGTCCGCCGCCGCCTCCCAGTCGACGCCGGCCCCGCGCCCGTACGCCAGGATCCCGACGACCATGGGGGCCGCGGCCAACCAGGGGTAGAGCGCGCCGCCGACGCGCGCCACGAGGCGGGGGTCGGAGAGGAGGGCGGCGCCGCGCGCGGCCAGCGCTGCCGCGGGCACGCGCCCCTCTTGGAACAGGCGCAGCGCCTCGGGCGCGGGCATGCCCGGCCGGAGGGCGCCCGGGTCGCACAGGGCCAGCTGCAAGCCGCCCGGGAGGATCCCCGAGAGGGCCATGGGGGGGAGGGAGGAGCCGGAGGCCGGAGGAGTGGCGGCGGCCGCCGCCGCCAAAGCCGGGGCAGAGGCGTCAGCAGGGGGGCTGGCGGCGCCGCTAGCAAAAGCAGCGGCCGCGGCAGCGGCTGCGGGCGAAGCTGCCGCTGCGCCGGCCGCTGCGGCCGCGAAAGCGCGCGGAGACGAGCGCGCGGCCGCGACGCCTCCGCCGCTCGATAGGCGGCCGCCGCCGCGCGCGGCGGGCGACGAGCCGAGCGCGGGCGACGCGCCGCCGTTGAGGGGCGCCGTCGCCCCCGCCAAAGGGCGCGGCGACGTCGCGACCGGCGATGGGGATCGCTGCTGCTGCTGCTGCTGCTGCTGCTGCTGCGGGACGGCCGAGGACGGAACGGCGGGGGCCTGAGCATCGGAGCCGGCAGCCGGACCGTCGGCCCCGGCGCCGCCGCGAAACTGCGCCGAGAGGCCGCCGCCGCCAGACGCGCTGCTGCCACCGCCGCTGCCTGCCTCTGCTGCCGCTGTTGCCGCTGTTGCCGCTGTTGCCGCTGTTGCTGCTGCATCTGTCGTCGCGGCGTCCATCTCTTCCTGCTCCGTCGGCACGAACCCGACCGTGCGGGTGGGCTTGCCGGGCTTTGGCGCGCCAGCTGCTGCTACTTCTGCTGCTGCTGCTGCTGCTGCCGCTGCTGCTTCTGCTGCCCCTGCCCCTGCCGCCACCGCCGCTGCCGCCCCCGCCGCCGCCGCCCCCGCCTCTGCCGCCTCTGCCTCGTGCCTCCTCTTGTGCTCGAGCCTCTGCAGCAGGCGCTCGCGCTCGCCCGTGGATCCCGTGAACGATAGGTCGGCGTCGCTTACGGGGGCGCGATCCGCGAAGGAGTAGGGCGTCTCGAGCAGCATGCGCGCAAAGGGGCGCTGCTGGTCGGCCGGCGGCGCGGCCAGCAGCGGCACGGCCGGCGGCGCGCCCAGGGCGGACCGAGGCAACGACGTCCCCGCGCCCGAGCGCGGGCTCGCCGAGCGCCGCCGCAGCCCCGCCATAACGGCCGCCTCGACCTCCTCGGCGCGGAGCACCACGGCGTCGGCCTCGCCGCCGTGGTGCGCCTCCTCGAGCCGCCGCCGCTCGACGGACGCCGCCATCTGACCCGGCCGCTCGCCCCCGCCCTCGCCACCCTCGCCGCCGCCGTCGTCGTCCGCCTCTTCGAGGCTGCTGCTACTGCTGCTGTCCTCGCCGTCGTGGCCGTCCGCGTGCGCGCCCCCCGCGACGCGCCGCGGGCGCGGCTGCCGCTGGCGCAGGCGCTGGCGCGCCGCCTCGAGGCGGACGGCCGCGACGAACTCGACCCCGATCGGCGGCGACGACGCGAGGCGGCCCGCGCCGGCGCCCGCGCCCGCCCCGGCGTCGCCGCCGCCGCCGCCGTCGTCCTCGTCGTCGTCCTCCTCGCCCGGCGGCGACGAGGAGTAGCCCGAGGGTGGCGACATGATGCCCGCGACCGCGTCGTCGTCGTCGTCGTCGTCGTGGGGATCGCCGGCGGCGGCCAGGCCGAGGAGGGCCGTGCTGCTGCCCGCGGCGGAGGCCGGGAAGGCGCCGCCGCCGCCGCCGCCGCCGCCGCCGCCCGACGACGAGCCGTGCTCGGCGCCCACCGAGCTCAGCGGCGGCAGCGCGGCGGCGGCGTCGGCCGTCGGCGCGACGAGCGCGGCGGCGGCGGCCGCCGCCGCTTCCGCTCCCCCCGCCCCGAGCGCCTCCTCGTCCTCCTCCTCGGACATCATCTCGGTCGTCTCCGCCGCGAAGTAGGCCTGGCCGTACGCGCCCAGGTGCATGGAGAAGGAGGCCGGCGCGCAAGGCTCCCCGTTGACGGCGATGCGCACGACGCGGTCGCGCGCGCGCATCGGCGTGTACTTGCCAAAGCGGACTGTTTTTTGTTGTTTTTGTTTTTTGTTGTTGTTTTTGGTTTTGTTGGTTTTGTTGGTTTTGTTGGTCGTTTACGTCAATTTCCAAGTTTTTCGGTGAGTCGGGTGCGGGGATGGGATCCGTGCCGACGGCGAGCGCGCGCTCCGGACGCCTCAATGCACGGCGAGCGCGCACATCGAGCGAGCAAAGCGCGCGCCGCCGCTCCCCGCGCCCCTCTCTCCCCCCCTCTCTCCCCCGCCCTCACCGTAAAACGGCGAGCAGCGCAGCGTGCCGTCCGGCTGCTCGACGACCATGATGTCGATGGCCCCGGCCATGTGGGGCGTCAGGCCGTTGACGGAGCTGAGGATGGCCGTGGCGCCCGAGACGACGCCCGTCTGTGTTTGTTGCGGGGGGAGGGGTTGTCGGGAGGAGAGGGTGAGCTCGGACAAAACGGGTTTTCGTTTTGGCGAATCGCGCGTGCGCGCGCCCCCGTCGCCAACGCCGACGCGCCGAGGCGCAGGCGGGCGCGCTCCTTGCTTGGTCGCTCTCGCTCTTCCCGCTTCTCCGGCACCGAGCGCACCTTGAGTGCGGACGCCGCACGCGACGTGCGCGACGTGGTCGTGCTCATTTTGCCGGCGATCGCGCGGTGGGCGGGCGCGCGCGAGCGTTTCTCTCCCTCTTTCCCCTCTCTTCGAAATCGCGTGAGTGGGGGTAGCTGGTGTCAAGAGGGGCTGGTGATTCGACGTCGCTGCTAGGGTTGTGTCGCTGAGGTACGTTGGAGAGACGACAACCGGGTGTGCACGGAGGAACCGAGAGTGGTACTTGGCCCTTGATGCTGCGGGCCCTTGCGGTTCGATGCCTAACCGCGCTCGCCCGCGGCGACGCCCGCCGCTCGCCGCTCGCCGCTCGCCGCTCGCTGCCGCTCGGAAGAGACAAAGAACGGCGGCGGGCGCTGCATCCAACCAAACTTTCCCCCGCCGACTCATCCTCACAGATCCTGGACAATCCGCCAACCATCCAGCAGCTTCGCACACACGGACGCGCAGCGGCCATAGGGGTTACCCGCTGCCCCTTCCTCCCCTCCTGATGCAACTTGTTCCTCTTGGATAGCCAAAGAGAGAGGTACGCGTGCGTGTCGGTAGTGGCCAACCCGCGTGCGTGGCACCATCGGGGTCGGCACTCGGTCGCGGGACGGGGGGCTGGGAGAGACACGAGGGAGTTCTCTGTCCTCCTCCTCCGCCGCCCCCCACCCTCCCAGACGGCCACCTTTGGCGCACGCGCAGTGCCGCCAAACCGCCGCCCGCCGGCCCACTGGAGCTCGCCGGTCCGTGCGCGCTCAGACCCGGCATCGCCTCATCGATCGCGGGCGCGCTCGGGCGGCGCGGCGCGCAAAAGAGCAACCACGACACCTTTTCGTTCGAGCTTTGGCTCATCTCTCTCTCCTTTCCGCAGCGCCCCCCCCCTCTCCAATCCGCAACAGCCACAGCAATCAACCAGCGGGCGAGCACGACGCGCACACGACCCGAAAACCAGGGCAGCGGCTGAAGATGAAGAGCTCGAACATCTTTGCCGCGCTCAACGCGAAAAAGCCGAAGAAGGACGGCGCCGGCGGCGGCGCCAACGGCAAGGGGCCGAATGTGTCGACCGCCGACATCGAACGCGCCATCTTCTCGCAGCCGTCGGCCGCGATCAGCAGCTGGGCCGACGAGGACGACGCCCTCGTGACCGTGCCGACCGACTGGGCAGAGGCCAACGGCGCCGGCGGCAGCAACGGCAACGGGGCGGGCCCCTCGCCGGCCAAGCGCGCGGGTGGCGGCGACGGCGACGGCGACGGCGACGAGGACGAGTACGACGAGGACGACGCCAGCGGCAGCGACGCGGACATCGAGCGCGAGCTGGGGGTCGCCAGGACCAGCGACGACGAGGAGGAGGAGGAGGAGGAGGAGGAGGGTGACGACGACGCCGAGGACAAGCGTCGCGCGGCGGCTGCGGCGGCGGCGGCGGCGTCGCCCGCGCAGCAGCAGCAGCCGGCGGCCGCACCCGAGCGGCAGCTCTCGAAAAAGGAGCGGAAGAAGAAGGAGCTGGACGAGCTGGACGCCGTGTTTGCGGAGCTTGGCATCGAGGTGGCCGGCGGCGGCGGCGAGGGCGGCGGCGGCAAGAAGAAGAAGAAGAAGGGCGGCGCAGCGGCGGCGGCGGCGGCAACGGCGGGCGCGGCGGGAGGACCGGCGGCGGCGGCGGCGGCGGCGGCGGCGGGCGCAGCAGCAGCAGCAGCACCAGCAGCAGCAGCAGCAGCACCACCAGCAGCACCAGCGGCCAACGGCGCCAAGCAGCAGCAGCCCGAGGACGCCGACGACGGCACGGCCCCGCTCGACCCCGAGGAGATCAAGGCGCGCCTGGCCGCCAAGAAGAAGGCGGCCGAGGCCGCGAAAAAGGGCAAGGCGGCGGGCGGGTCGGCGGCGGCGGCAGAGGCCAAGGCGCGCGCGAAAAAGGCGGCGGCGGCGCGGCGCGCCGACCCGCGCCGGCACAACGAGATGCCGACGCGGTGATGGGGCGGGCGGGCGCGTATGTGTGCGCTCGAGAGTGGGTGGGGGGGCTTGCGCGGCGCAGGCCGATCTCATTCGCGTCTTGTCGTTTTGGGCCGCCGCCCCACGTTGCTCGCGCCGGCGCTTGGCCGCCCGCCGCGCTAGCTTGCGCACGCCCTCCTCCCCCCCAAAAAAACAACAACAATTCATATCACCAACGGCTTCCCCCGTGCGCAGGCCCGAGAGAGCAAAGTGCAAGTGCGTCTGCGTTTTGTTATACTGAGAACCCACCCAGGAGTTTATTTTCTTTGAGACGGATCGTCGAGCAAAAAAGACGAGGCGGCGGCGGTTGGTTGCGGCGTCGGCTCGGCGCCGCCGCCCGACGCGCAAGCGCGCGCGGGCGCGCCGCCCTGCGGTGCGATGTGGCTGCGCCAGTCCCTCCGCATCTCGATGCACTCCGCGCATCACATCGATCACGTGTCCATCAGTCTTCGCCGATCCAACCCCGCTTCACCTGACATTTCACCGTCGCGCGCGCAAACACAAATTCAACCGTTTGCACTGTCTCGCAGCATTTCCCCCCGCCGCGCGAATCCCAGGTGTTAATCCTTGGCGCGTCGCCTGGGGATCGGTTTATCCCGCCTTGCGTGACGCTTCCTCATCGATCGTCGCACGGGGCCGGGAAGGGGAGGATCGCTGTGCTTTTCCTTGTTTCAGTTGCGTCAAACGCCAGAAACAAGGGGGAGGCTTCCTCCTCCAAAAGCAACTCTAAAAGAAATCCCGACTCCCGGACAAAGCCAGCCAAAACGCGCCCCATTAGCGCGCGCGCGCGCGCGCAGTCGAGGGAGATGAAGGACTCGACGGGGGGAGCAGGCGGCGGGAGCGGCGGAGCGGGCAGCGGACCAGGCGGCGGCGGAGGCAGCGGCGGCGTGGGCGGCAGCAGCAACATCAACATCGGCGGCTCGTCGCCCGGGCTGCCGCGCTACGACCCCAAGCGCAAGCAGCAGCGCTCGCGCATGTTCTTCCGCCTCGTCCTCGTGCCGGCGGGCGTCCTGTTCGGCGGCGCCGCCCTCCTGGCCGTCGCGTGCCTGGCGCACGGCGGCGCCGGCGCCGAGGACGCCACCGCGGCCGTATGGCAGTCCCTGAGCGATCCGCCCGCCGCCCTGTACCGCTGCATGAACGAGGGGTCCACCGCGCAGCAGACGACCTACGACGACTTTGCCCGCGGAAAGCCGGCGCGCCTGCGCCTGCGCAAGGCGTGGTGGTCGAAGGCGGCGGCCGAGCGCAAGCCGGGGGACGGCGCGCCGCCGCTGACGATCGCGACGGGCCTCAACCCGGGCCGCCTGGACCAGCTGCAGTCGCAGTGCCAGTCCTGGGGCGGCCCCCTGAGCGCGGCGGTGTACCTTGTGCTGCCGCAGTACGAGGGCTACGTGCCGCCCCCGCCGGACGCGGGCGGAGCAGGAGGAGGGGGGGGAGCGGCGGAGGGGGCGGAGACGACGACGGCGGCCACCGCCCCGTCGACGCCCGGCGGCGCCGCCGCCGCCGACGGCAGCGACGACCCCGACGGCCTCACCCCGGCCAGCCGCGCCTCCTTACTGGAGGCCGAGCGCGCCGTGGCCGAGTTCCACGCCCGCGCCGAGAAGGGGGACGACGGCATGCGCTGCCAGCTGGACGCGATGCTTTTGTACGAAACCGTGGCCGACCAACGCATGGCCGTGCTGCTGCCGATCAACGCAATGCGCAACTACGCCCTGCTGCAGGCGCGGTCGCCCCTCGTGGCCATGGTGGACGTCGACCTGGTCGTCAGCGCCGCCCTGGGCGCGTGGCTCGGGCGCCCGGCCAACGTCGAGCTGCTGCGGGCGGGCGCCGCCGCCCGCCGCGTCTTCGTGCTCCCCGCGTTCGAGACCGCGCCCCAGGACAACGCCACCCTCGCGCACGAGCTGGCCGACGGCGCCGCCCGCATGGCCAAGCCCGCCCTCGCGAGCCTGACGGCGGACCGCCTGGTCTACCAGTTCGCGCTCTACCTGTTCCGCCAGGGGCACAACTGCACCGACTACCCGCGCTGGTTTGGCGCCGAGGCGCCCTACGAAATCGCCCCCTACGACGGGTACGAGCCTTGGTTCGCCACGGGCCGGCTGGCCAACCCTTTTTACGACGCGGTGTACCGGGGGTACGGGTGGTGAGTGCTTTTGTCTGGGCGCGGCTTGTCCGTGTTTTTCAGTCGGCTATTACGGGCCGCGTGCTTTGTTTCGTTTGTTTCGTCTTGGTGCGCGCGCGCGGCCGTCAAACAAAGATCGACGCCGCGCAAAAAAAACTACCGGTGGGCAACCGGGCGCACGCTCCCTCCCCTTGCCGCGATCCCCACCGGCCAACGAACGCGCACGGACACACCACACACGTCCCGACACAACCGACCCCAACAAAACACCCGCCAAACAACACAACCGCCAATCACAAAACACAAAACACAAAACGAACACAACTCGAACACAACCAAACGACACGCCCCCCTAATAAACCAAACAAACGAAATGAACAGGAACAAGGTGTCCCACGTGGACAACGTCAAGCACCGCAACTTCACCTTTGTGGCCCACCCCACGGGCTTCCTGGTGCACCGGCAGCACGCGCGCTCGTCCGCCGACCGCATGTACCAGGAGCAGAAAGGCAAGTACGAGGCCGAGGCGGAGGCCTCGCGCGCGGCGGCCGGGGGAGCGGAGGCGGCAGCCGCCGCGGACAAGGCGGCGGACGAGGCCGGCGCAAAGGCAAAAAGCAACCTCGCGGCGCTGACGCACGGCTTCCGCGACGCGATGCTCGGGGCGATGCGCGAGCGGCGGTACGTGCCGGCGGTGGACGAGGGGGTCGAGGGGTGCTTGGGGCAGCTGGGGTGGTGGAAGGGTTACACGGGGATGGACCTCTAGATAGGGATTGAATGATTGATTGGCGCGGCTGCTCCTCCTCCTCCGCCATGGGTCGTGCTGCTGCTGCTGTGGAGGAAGGTCGAGAAACACAGCTGGTCAATGTGAGTGAGTGCGCCCGTCGTGTGCAATTGCATGCCGAAGAAGGAAGAAGGAGGAAAGAAAAACAAACGACCCTTCTTCTCGCGCCGATGCGCGGGCGTCCCGCGGCGTCGTACCGCCGCCACCGCCGGCGTATCTTTGTCGTCATGCGACCACTTCGACACATCCAGAATCGGTTTGGTCTGCCGGCTAATCTCCCACCTCTGCACTCCAACAACACACATCGTCGCTGATTCTACAGCACTGCACGCAGAGGAGGGGGATTCTTGTCTGTCTGCGAGGAGCGCAAGAAAAAGAGAGAGAGAGAGGGCCGAGAGGGCTGAGAGGGCTTCCATTCTTCCTCTCAACCCGGCTAGCCCCGGATTCGTCGCGGCATGCGCGCGCCGTAATCATGGTGGGTCGTCGCGCCAGAGCACCCCGGCCGCGCCTCGCTTGTGGGGGGGGGGGCGGGCAGCGCAAGAACGAGGGGCGAGAGAAAGCGCTGAGAAAGAGAAAGCGTACTGCCTCGTCCCTTGCTGCTCCCGTTTCCGCACGGGCGCGCCGCTCCGCAGGGGCCCCGCGCCCGCCAGAACTTCGTTCACAGACACGCCGCGGCCGATCACCGCCCGCCCGCGCGCCGCAAGACCCAACGCTGGCCGCGGGCGAGATTGCTCCCAAATTTGGAAACGCCGCCGCCGCCGCTGCCTCAGCTCGCAACGATCGCCGCCGCTGCCTCAGCTCCCTCGTCCCTCTCGCCGCCGCCCCCGCAAACTAAAAAAAAACACCCCCAGATGATCTCCGACACGTACGAGGACGCCGGCGCGCTTTCGCGCGGCCTGGCCCCATACGTGCCGGCTATCCTGCTGGCGGCGGCCGCGCAAGAGGCAGCGCTCGACGCGCCGCCCGGCAGTGCCGCCGCTGCCGCTGCCGCCCGGCTGGCCGCCGCCGCCGCCGCCGCGCCCGGCGCGCCGCCGCTGGCGGACGTAATGCTCGCGCTGTCGGACGGCCGCCGCATCCCCTGCCACCGCCTGGTGCTGAGCGCCGGGAGCGCCCGGTTCGCGGGCGCCCTGGCGCCGCTGCCGCCAGGGAGCGAGCTCCCTGTCGTCGGCGTCGACGGCGGCGGACTGTGCGCCGTGCTGCGCTTTCTGTACACGGGCGCGTGCGCGCTGACGCCGCGCAACGCGGTGGCCGTGCTGGACGCGGCGACCAGCCTCGAGGTCGCGGGGCTCGCCGGGGCGGCGCGCGCCTTTTTGCGGGACCGCGTGCTGCTGCCGGCGGCGGCGGCGGCGGCGAACTGGGCGGAGGAGGCAGGCGGGGAGGAGGAAGGCGTCGAGCAGGCGGGGGGCCGGGGGCCTGAAGCGGTGGCTGGCGTCCTTGATGCGGGCGAGGCCGCCGCGAAAGAGGAGGTGTCAGCCTCGGCAGACGGACGAGCGGCTGAAGCAGCAGCGCGGGCGGCGGCCGACGGGACGCGACCGTCGGCCGGCAAGGGCAAGAATCCGAAGCAGCAGCAGCAGCAGCGGCCTGACCCGGCAGGGAGCACGGCGTCGCCCCCGGCAGCAGTCGCCGACGAGCGCACCAACAACGCGGCGGGCTGCGACGCCAACGCAACAGCAGCAGCAGCAGCAGCGCGGGCGGCGCAATCAGGAGCGGAGGAGCAGCAGCAGCGGCCGTCGCCCGCGCCCCCGCCGCGCCTCAGCCCCGCCGCCGCCTCGGCCGTCGCCTGCGTGCTCGCCGCCGCCACCGCCTTTGGCGTCGAGGACGTCGCCGCCGCCGCAGCAGCCGTCGCCGCCATGCACCTTCCCGTGGTTTCAACGCGGCCCGAGTTTATCGAGGCGCCGCTCGCTGCCGTCGCCCGCGCCATCGCGCCGGCCGCCGCCGCCGCGCGCGCGGCCGCCGCCTCCGACCCGCGCGCCGAGCGCGCGCGGGCCGAGGCCTTCGCCGGGGCTTGGGCGTGGCTGGCGGCCGACGCCGGGCGCGCGGCGGAGCACGCCGCCGCGCTGCTGTCGCTCGTCGACGTGCCGCCGCCGCCGCCCCCGGGGGGCGCCGGGGCCGCCGGGGGCGGCGCGCTGCCGCCCGAGGTGGTCGCGGCGATGGAGCAGGCGCAGGGGCAGCGGCCGGACCTGTCGCCCGGCCAGGCGCTCGCCGCCGTCGTGGTGGCGGCCGCCGCGAGCCAGGAGCAGCGGGGGCGGCGGCTGCCGCCCCTGCACGCGGCGCCGCCGCCGCAGAGCGCGTCGCCGGGCGGCGACGCGCCGCCGGCCGGCGACCAGCAGGGGCGGCAGCCTCAGCAGCGCCAGCAGCCGCAGCACCAGCCGCCCGCAACGGCTCCCGTCGCGCCCTCGCCGCAGGCGGCGGCGGCGGCGGCGGGCGCGCTCGCCGCCGCCGCCGCGGGCCGAGGCGTGTGCCAGGTGGACGGCTGCCTGGCCCCCCTCGGCGGTCTGGCCCCCTACCACGCGCGCTACCGCATCTGCGAGCGCCACCTCAAGGTCCCCTCGATCGCGCGCGACGGCGAGGCCCAGCGCTTCTGCCAGCAGTGCGGGCGATTCCACGAATTGTCGAAGTTTGACGGCGCCAAGCGCTCTTGCCGCGCGCGCCTGGTCCGGCACAACGAGCGGCGGCGCAAGCGGGACGGGGGGGGCGGCAGTGGGGCGGGGGAGGGCGGAGGGGGCACGGGCGGGGACAGCGGGGGCCGGGGCGGGGGCGGGTCGCCTGGCCCGGGCGGGCAGGGGTGGGCGGGGCCGGCGGCGGCGGCGGCGGGCGGCGGCGGAAAGCGGCCATCCACCGGCGGCGGAGCGGACGGCGGCGGCGGCGGCGGCGGCGGCCTGACGGCGCCCGGCGCGCTCGATCTCCTGGCGGCCGCGGCCGACGCCGCGGGCGCCGAGCGGCCGGCCTCGGCCGCGGTCCCTGTTGCTGCCGCTCCCGGTGCAGCTGCCGCTGCTGTTGCTGCCGCTGCTGCCGCTGCTGCTGCTGCTGCTGCTGCTGCTGCCGCTGGCGCTGGCGCTGGCGGGGGCGGCGGAGCGCCCGCGACCTAATAATCGTTAGCAAAAAAAAAGGGGGACCGGCGCGTCTCGTGTCTTTTTCTGTTCTTCGTAATCCGGCCTCACGCGCGTTGTTACAACCATCGCGCTCTCAATCGTCCAGGAGCTCGAGCATGGTGCGCGTGGCAGGCGTCGCCTCCGCAGCCGCCGCCACGGGAACCGCCACCGCCGCCGCTGCCGTCGCCGCCTCGGCCGCCGCCGCCGCCGCCGCCGCAGCCGCCACCGCCGCCGCCGCCGCCGCCGCCCTTGCTGCCGCCCTCGCCTCGCAAAATGCCGTCAGGCGCGCGGCCTCGGCCCGGATCGCCGGCGTCACGGGAGGGGGCCTGAGCTCGACATCGCCGCCGGCCAAACCAACGCCCGCGAGCGCCCCGTCGTCGAGCGCGCGGCGGACCGCCGCGGCCAGCTCGGCGTCAGAGGCCGGCGGCGGCGGCGGCGGCGGCAGCAACGCATTGCCCCTGGCCCCGCCCCTCCCGCCGCCGTCGTCGCCTTGCCGCGGCCCCGGCAGCGCAAGGACCGAGGCGGGGGCCAGGTGCGCGTGGTACGCCGTGAGAAGCAGCGGGGGGCTGCTGTCGTTGTTGACGTTGTCGCCGCCGCCGCCGCCGCCGCCGCCCCGAGTCGCTGCCGCCGCCCCTGCTGCCGCCCCCCCTCCAGCCGCCGCAGCCGCCGCCGTCGCCGCCTGCTCCGCCGCCGCCCGCAGCTGCCCGAGCGACCGGTCGAGGAAGGGCCGCACGACGGGCGGGAGGGGCGCGCCCGTGCGCGGCTCCCACGCGATGCGCGTGCCGCTCACGGCGCAGGGCCGCGAGAACAGGTCGGCGTACGAGGCCAGCCACAGCAGCAGGCGCTCGAGCGCGCCGGCGCCCGCGCCTCCCCCTCCCCCTCGTGCTTCAACGCCGCCGCCCGCCTCCTCGCCGTCGCCGTCGCCGTCGCCGTGGTCGTCCGGCGAGAGCAGCGCCGCCTGCCGCCGAAAGTGCGCCAGGGCGCGCGTCGCCACCTGCGTCACGCGCGCAAAGGCCTCCCCGCCGCCGCACCCGCCGCCGGCGCCGTCCGACCACGCGCCGCGCAGCAGCAGCAGCCCCGCCACGCCCGAGGCCGCCTCTGCCGCGGCGGCCGCGCCGGGGCTCGGCGGCGCGCCGACGACGACGCGCACGGGCCACGGCGACCCGGGCGCCTCCAGGGCGATCACGGCGCTGAAGACGCCCGGGCACAAGACGTGCACCTCGTCGCACCCCTCGACCGGGGCGCGCGGCAGGGGGGCGGACGGCTCCGCGGGCGCGCGGCTGGCGCCCGAGGCGGCCGAGGCGGCGGCGCGCGCCAGGACGGCGGCGGCGGCGACGGTCGACCCGGCGACCGGCGCGAGCAGCAGGCTCGGGCCGGCGCAGGCTCGGACCCTGTGGATGACCGCGCGCACCGGGTGGACATGCGGCCGCGGCGGGGCGTCCCCCACCCGCCGGCGCTTGGGGTCGCTCCTGCTGCTGCTGCTGGTCAGGCCGGGAGCCGCGGCCGAGACGGCGGGCAAGACCGCGGCGGCCCGCCGCTCGAGCGCGGTCAGGGCGGCGGCCGCAGAAGGGTGCTGCTGCTGCTGCTGCTGCTGATGCTGCTGCTGCTGCCGCTTGGCTCGCTGCTCCTGCCCTTCCTGCGGCGGTAACGACGCCGGCTGCGGCCACGACGCGCGCAGGGCCTGCGCGCGCTGCTTGAGCTCGGCGAGCGCGACGACGACCGGCGGCGGCGGAGGCGCTTGCTGATGATGGAAGCGGGCGCCCGTGAACGCGAGTGGCGGCGGCGTGGCGAGCGCGTCGGCAAACAGGGGCAGGACCTGGCGCACGCGCTCGCGGATGCGCTCGATCTGAGCCAGCGCCGCGGCGACCGCGGCCGCGTCCATTGGGTTGCTGTGAGCTTGTTCTCGGCGCTTGAGTGATGGTTGGAAAAAGGAGGCAATGCGATCGTCGCTGAGGCTGATCTGTACCGTAGCAGGGCTGTCTAGTGAAGTAACGGCGGTGATGTGTTCGGTCGTGGCAAGCAAGGCCAGACAGTGTTTGTGACTGTCTGCGTGTGTGAGAGAGCGCCAGTTCGACCCAAGAACGCGACGCCGACGCCGACGCCGATCGGGGCGGCAAGTAGCGCGCCTCCCTTCCGCCTCGGTGCGTTTGCTCGAATGGGCTCGCGCCCCCTCGCTGCTCTGAACCTGCCACATCCGCGATCTACACATTCGAACGTCACTACGATACCGGGCTCCATTCATTCGTCCCTCTCTCTCGAGCTCAAACCGCGCGCAAACAGCTCGACCTTCAAACATTGATCCTCCCAGCCAACAGCCCCTCCAATTCGACGCACCCACTGGCCTCATCACAGTCTTTCGTGCTGTATTGGCATTTAGACGGCGGCGTCTGGCGCTCGAGGGGGAAAGAAGGAGGGCGCGCTCCTCCAGCCCCAACCCCCTCCTCATCGTCGGTTGCAGAGAAAAAGCCCCTCTCTCACGCCTGCTAGAGCAGCAGCCGCACCCCGAAGGAGTCGCAGCGGGACAGCTCAAGGGGATCGCACCACCCGCAACGAGGCAGCAGGAGGAAGCCGTCCGAGGAGGAGGAGGAGGAACAATGGCGCCGTCAACGCCCGTCGCTCGTTGGCGCCCATCGCCGTCGTCCCGGTCGCGGTCGCTCGCCGCAAGGCGGCCACGCTCGCTGGTGGCCAGGCTCGCGACCGCCGCCCTCGCGCTAGCAGCAGCAGCGTTCGCCGCCCTCCCGCGCGCCTCCGCCCTCAGCGGCGGCGCCCCCGCCCGCGCCGGCTACGGCAGCGTCATCGCCCCGCGGCCCGGCGCCGCCCTGCCTCCGGCCGCCCTCCCCCCCTTGCCGCTTTGGGTGCGCAACCGCTCGGCCGACGTCGTCCTGGACTTTCGCAAGGCCGACCCAAAGTACGCGCTCGACTGGCGCTACGAGCTCGCGCCCCCGCCCGACGGCAGCGGCGGCGGGCGCCCGCAGCAGACCGCCCACGTCCCCTTCCGCGGCGGGCAGATGCCGGTGCTCTTCCCGCTCGGCCACTTCCACGGGAACGTCGCCGTCGTGCGGTTCGGCCCGCGCCTGGTCGCGGCCGTGCGCAAGATGTACTTTTTCAAGACCACGCGCGCCGCGATCGAGGGGTACCCGGCCGCCCCGCCCGAGAAGAAGGGGCACGAGGCCCTGATCTCGTGGTGGGGCTCCTCCGTGGCCGTGTGCGACCTCGACCCGCGGACGCTGCAGCCGGCGGCCTGCGCCGACTTTGACCCGCGCCCTTGGTCCGAGTGCATCTGGGGCCAGGGGTTCGAGGGCACGGGGGTGGAGGACCCGCGCCTGATCGTGTGGCCCGGCAAGGGGCTGTACGTCATGTTTGGCTCCAAGCCGTGGCCTATGGACCCCACGGGCGCAAGGCTCGACAGCGCCGGCACCGCCTGCGACGGCCCCTGGGCGTTCCAGCAGTTTTTGATGCGCCTGCAGCCGTACGGCGACGACGGCGGGGCGCGGCGCGGCGAGCTCGACCCGGACGACCCGGACCCCTGGGCCCGCGGCATCGTGCGGCTGTCGTACCTGGCGGGCGACGCGCCGCCGCCGCCCGCGCCCGGCGGCGCGCCCGCGCCGCTGCTCAAGGAGAAGAATTGGAACGCGTTCGTCTACAAGGGCCGCCTCCTCTTCAGCCAGCAGTTCGACCCGCACGTCGTCATCGAGCCCTACCCCAACGGCACGTGCGCCCGGGTCTTCGAGACCCCCGGCCGCGCCTTCCGCGGCCTGCCGTCGCCGCCCAGAGGGAACACGCAGGCCGTGCTGGTTCCCGCCGCTTTCTCCGGCGAGGCCCGCGACTACTATCTAGGGGTCGTGCACGCCGAGGCCGGGCGCGCCTACCGCAACTTCTTCTACAAGATGCAGGCGCACCCGCCCTTCCGCATCTACGCGGCGTCCGGGGCCATGCCCATCGTCGGCGGGCAGCAGCCTAGAAACCCCGCGTGGACCGACGTCAGCTTCCCCATGTCGCTCGATTTGCTTCCGGACACGGCGCAGGTGCTGGTCGGGTACGGCTCGGGCGACCGGACGCCGCGCGTCCTGGTGATGCCTTGGGAGGACGTGCGGGCGCTGTTTGTCAAGCGGGGGGAAGGGGCGGACGGGTTTGGGGGCAACGGGGGCGGGGGCGGGGGACGGGCGAGGAGGAGGCGCGACTGAGACTCCAGGGGGGGACGATGACCTTGTAAACGCCGTCCTCTTCGTCAGTTGCCGCACAACAAATCAGTACTTAGTACACGAGCCGCCGCACAACGTCATGAGCGTGTGATCGCCCCGATACAAGGGACGCGCGCGGTCCTCCGAGTACTCGTTTTGCGGTTGACGCGCAAAACCCCCACAATCGCCAAGCAGCCGAGATGTCCCGCCTGCTCTCGTCCGCGTCGCTCCTGCGCCGCCAGCAGGCAATGCTGCTCGAGCGCCTCGTGACGCGAGCGACCGCCCAACACCAACATCAACACCAGCATCAGGCGTCCATGGCGTCGATGGCGTCGGTGGCCCCCCCGCCCGTGTCTCGCGACAGTCGGTTCGCCCGCCTGCGGGACGACGACCTGTCCTTCTTCCGCGACGTGCTCGGGGAGGGCGGCGTCGTCACGGGCGAGGACGCGCTCGAGCCGTACAACAGGTGCGTGCGTGCGTTTGTTTGGGGCTCGTCGACCGACCAGCGCCGATCGCCGTCGCGCGAACGGACGCCCGAGCGCGCCGGCCGTCCAAAGACCGTCGCGTCTATCTTTTTCGCTCTCCACTCACTTTTGAACCCCCCTCCAAAAACAACCAAACAGGGACTGGATGGGCAAGTACCGCGGCGCCTCCGCCGTCGCCCTCCGCCCCGCCACCACCGAGCAGGCCTCCCGCGTCCTCGCCCACTGCAACGCCCGCCGGCTCGCCGTCGTGCCGCAGGGCGGCAACACGGGCCTGGTCGGCGGGAGCGTCCCTGTGTTCGACGAGGTGGTGGTCAGCGCGTCGCGCCTGTCGCGCGTCCTGCGCGTCGACCCGGACGCCGGCGCCGTGGTGGCGCAGGCCGGGTGCACCCTCCAGGCCCTGGACGACGCGGCCGCGGGCGGAGGCATGGCGTTCCCGCTCGACCTCGGCGCAAAGGGGTCGTGCCAGCTGGGAGGCATCCTCAGCACCAACGCGGGCGGCCTGCGCTTCTTGCGCTACGGCCCGCTGCGCGGGTCGGTCCTGGGCGTGGAGGCGGTGCTCGCGGACGGGACGGTGCTCGACCTGCTGCGCTGCCTGCGCAAGGACAACACGGGCTACGACCTGCGGCAGCTGTTCGTGGGGTCCGAGGGGACGCTCGGCCTGATCACCGCCGCCGCCGTGGCCTGCCCCGCCCGCCCGTTGAGCGTTCAGCTCGCCTTCCTTGCGGTGCCGTCGTTCGCGGCCGTGCGCGCGGTGCTGGCCGGGGCGCGGCGCATGCTCGGGGAGGTGCTGTCCGCGGCCGAGTTCATGGACGCCGAGTCGATGCGCATGGCGACGGCCTACCTGGACGGGGTGACTAATCCGCTTGGCGGCGGCCTTGACGGCGGCGGCGGCGGCGGCGGCCCGGGCGGCGGCGGCAGCGGCCCTGGCGGCGGCGGCCCTGGCGGCGGCGACCACCCCTTTTACATGCTGATCGAGACGAGCGGCAGCAACCGCGACCACGACGCCCAGAAGCTCGAGGCCTTTCTGTCCTGGGCCATGGGCGACGGGCTTGAAAGCGGGGGCGCGTGCGTGTCGGACGGCGTGCTCGCGGCCAGCGGCGCGCAGGCGGGCGCCATCTGGCGCGCGCGAGAAGGGGTGACGGAGGCGCTGGCGCGCCGGGGCGCCGTGTACAAGTACGACGTGTCCCTCCCTCTGCCGCGCATGTACGAGATGGTCGAGGCCGTGCGCGAGCGGCTCGCGTGCGGCGAGGGGGGCGACGTGCGCGCCCCTCCCGGCGGCGGCGGCGGCGGCGGCGGCGGCGGCGGCGGCGGCGGCGGCGGCGGCGGGAGCGGCGGCAGCAGCAGCGGCGGCGTGCGCGTCGTCGGGTATGGCCACGTGGGCGACGGCAACCTCCACCTCAACGTCTCCTCCCCTGGAAAGAGCTACGACCCGGAGCTCTTGGCCCGCATCGAGCCGTTCGTGTTCGAGTGGGTGCGCGCGGCGGGCGGCTCCGTCAGCGCCGAGCACGGCCTCGGCCTCGCAAAGGCCGCCGCCATTGGCTACAGCAAGCCGCCCGGCGCCGTGCGGCTGATGCGCGCGCTCAAGGCGCAGCTGGACCCCAACGGCATCCTCAATCCCTACAAGGTCCTGCCGCCCAAGGGGTGCGAGGAGGCGCCGGCTGCTGCGGCGGAGGGCCAGGCGGGGGCGGAGACGGGGGGGCGGGCGGCGGCGGATTGAAGGGGTTGTTTCTTTGCTTTTTGCTTTTGGCCGGCGGGACGCAGCGTCTTTTTGTTTTCTCCGCCAGTCTGGTTTTGCAAAAAGAGCCCCTTCTGCGGTCGTTTCCCGAATCCAAAAACCTTACATTCAACGCACTCTACCTGGCTACATTGTCACACACCCCTCAAAGAAACCCTCACGCCCCCGCCGACCACACGTGCCTGCACCGCGCGGCCGCGCCCCGCACGGCGCGCGCATCGTCGTCCAGCGCGCCCGTCGCCGCGCGCAGCACGGCGGGGCGCTGCGCGTGCAGCAGCGCGTAGGGCAGGCACTCCATGGCGGCGACGAGGCAGTCGAGAGCCGTCTCGCGCACGGCGGCGGCGGCAATGCCGCCGCCGACGACTTGCGGAGATGCCTCGGCGCTGCCGCCGCCGCCGCCGCCGCCGCCGCCGCCGCCGCCGCCGCCGCTTCCCCCCGCCGCCGCCGCCGCCGCCCGCCGCCGCCGCTGCAGCATCGACAGCTCGACCAGCGCAGCGATCGCGTCCTCCGCGCGCGACTCAAGAAAGGGCCGCTGCGCCGGGTCCATCAGCGCGCCCGCCAGGACGTCCAGGCACCCCTGGAGCAGGGAGACGCGCGCGGGGCTGGAGGCCGGGCGCGCCGCCGCCGCCAGCCGCCACAGCACGGCCGGCAGCCGGGGCGCGATGCCGTCGGCCGACGCGCGGAGGGCCGGCTCGGGCGCCGCGCGGATCAGCTGCGCGAGCGCGAGCACCGCGCCCTCGCCCTCCGCCACCGTTTGGAGGAGCGTCTGCTTCTGCTGCTGCTGCTGCTGCTGCTGCTGCTGCTGCTGCTGCTGCTGCTGCTGTTGCTGCTGCTGCTGCTGCTGCTGCTGCAGTGCGGCCAGAGACGCCGTCAGCGCGCGCTGCTGCCACAGCGGGCGATCGGTCGCGGACGCCGAGCGGGCGTCCAAGGCGAGGCCGCCCGCCGCGCGCGCGTCGGCGCAGACCGCCAGGCCAAAGACGGCCGCGACCGCCTCGCGGCAGGCGTCCAGGTGGGGAACGTCGGCGGACGGCGCGCAGTCGTCGATCTGCCGCAAGAGGGCCAGCAGCCAGGCGTTGTCGTCGGTGCCGCCGTCGCTGCTGCCGTTGCCGCCGTTCCCTGCTGCCGTCGCCGCCGCCGCCGCCGGCCCGCCGTTGCCGCCGCCGCCCCCCTCGCCGCCGCCGCATCCGACCGCCAGGCGCTCGCGCCGCATCGCCAGGCCGCGCTTGGCCCAGCCGGCGGCCTGCGCCGCGGCCAGCACCCGGAAGGCGGCCGACAGGGCGGCGGGGGACGCCGGGTCGGCGGCGCAGGCGCGGCGCACGGCGCGCTCGAGGACGGAGGAGACGAGGGCGCTCACCAGGGACGGCAGGGGCGGCGGCGGCGGGAGCGCCCCGCCGGCAGCGGGGGAGAGGCGCGGCCACTTGTTCGCCAGCGACCCGAGCGCGAACGCCGCCGCGCTGCGCGCGACGGCATCGATCTCGGCGCCATCCTCCGGAGAGCTTGCCCCCTCGGGAACCTCCGTGGCGAGGGCGGCGAGCGCCGAGAAGAGCCGCTTGACCGTCGCCGCGTCTGCCGCCGCCGCCGCCGCCGCAAACGCCCGCAGCAGCGCCTCTGGGCTGGCGCACCCGACCACCCCTGCCGCCAGCGCCCCAATCGCGGCGGGCCGCTGCCCGCCACAGAGCGCGACGACCGCAGGCAAGGCCGCGTCCGCTTGGCGCTCGGCGGAGCAGCGCGCCACCGTCGCGGCGACGACGGCCAGCGTCGCGCGCACGTCGCGCGCCGGCAGCGGCGGCAGCAGCGCCGGCGACAACAGCGATCCGAGCGCGCCCGCGAGCCCGTCGCACAGCTCCCGCTCGAGGTCCGGGCCGAGGCCGCCGTCGGCGGGCAGGCGCGGGAGCACCTCGCGCACGAGACACGCCGCGGCGGGGGCCCAGAAACCAGCGGAACCGCCGCCACCAGCAGCAGGCGAAGGGATTGCCAGCGGCAGGAGCAGCGCCGCGGCAAAGCGCGGGGCCGCCGCCGCCGCTTTTGCCGCCTCCGCTTCCGCCGCCGACGCAGCCGCCTTTGCGCCCGCGCTGCCCTCGCCGCCCTTCTTGCTCACGCCGTCCGCGGCGGCGATGCGGGCGAGCGCGGCGAGAGCCAAGGCGCCCCGTCGCTGAGAGCCGCCGTCCGATGAGGCGGCAGCCTCCCGCAAAGCCGCGGAGAGCGCGTCGCCCGCGGCACAGAGGACGACGGCGGCCGTCGCCGCCCGGCCGCTGCCCAGGGTGTCCGCGACAACGGGCAGGGCCAACAGCCGCGCGCACTCGGCGACCGTCGCGGCGAGATGAGCGGCTGCGCGCACGGCCGGCGCTGACTCTGCCGCGGGGGCCCAGCAGTCGAGGTCCAACTCGAGCGGGCGCAAGTCGTCCGAGGCGTCGGCGTCGCCGCCGCCCCCGCCGCCGCCGCCCCCGCTCGCCGCCGCCAGCGCGACGGCTGCCAGCGCCGCCGCCGCCTCGGCCGCCTCGGCCGGGCCCGGCATGAGCGACGCCCCGCCCGCGAGCGCCGCCCGCAAGGCGCCGCAGCAACAGGCACGCAGCTCGCGCTCTTGCTTGTCGCGGCGGCCGGGCGGCTGCTGGCGGCGGTCGGACCAGCGCAGCAGCGCCCGCGCCGCCTCGGCCGCCGCCACGGCCACCGGGGCGAGCGCCTCCTCGCCGCCGCCGCCGCCGTCGCCGCCGCCGCCGCTCTCGCTCTCGCCCCCGAGCATCGCAGACAGCACGCAGAGGGCCGCGGACGCGCGCGTCGGCGCGAAAGCAAGCGTTCCGTTCGCCGACTCTGCCGCGCTCGGATCAGCCGCCGCCGCCGCCGCCGCCGCCGCCGCCGCCGCTCCCGCTCCCGAAGCAACCACCGCCGCCGCCAGGCAAGCCATCGTCGGCCGGCCGGCCGCCTCGAGCGCGTCGCGCGCGCGCTCGGGCCCCGCGCCCGCGACCGCCCCGACGAGCGCGGCCACGCACGCAAGGCGCTGCTGCGCAAAGCGGTCCAGCGGGCCGGTGGGGACGGCGACAGGGGCAGAAGCCGGGGGAGCCGCCGCCGCCCGAAGGGCGCCCGCTGCCGCCGCGGAAGCCGGCGCCGCCGCCGCCGCCCCGGCCACCGCGGCCTCGTCGGCGCCGACGTAGCGAAGTAGGTCCGCCACGCACACGTCCGAAAGCACCGCGCGCGCGAGCCGCGCGCCGACCGGGCCGGAGCAGCAGTCGCGCAGGCAGCGCGCGCACCTCAGGGCAAAGGCGCGGCGCGAGACGGCCGCGGGCGCGCGGCCGCCGCCCCCGCCAGAGGGCGCGGCGACGTCGGCGGCAGCCGCCGCCGCCGCGGGCGCCAGCAGCTCCTGCTTGAGCGCGAGCCAGACGGGCACGGCGTGCTCGGCGAGCTGCGCGGCGGCCCTGGACGTCAACGGAGGCGGCACCGGGGGGTGGACGGGGGCGTAGGCGTCGTCCGTCGGGCCTCTTGGCGTGGGGGTGGTTGCTGTCGCTGCCGCTGTTACTGCTGCCGCTCCCGCTGCTGCTGCTGCCGCCGCCTGTTCGGCCTCTCGCTGCTGCGGCCGCCCGCGAAGCAGGAAAGGCAGCGCCTCTGCCGCCGCCTCCTTGGCCGCGGGCAGGTCCGACCCGAGCTTCTCGACGATCAGGGCCACGGCGGGCGCCGCGAACCGGGGCAGGGCCGCCATCACGCCCATGACGCGGCGCGACAGCTCGCGCTGCAGCCGCGCGTCCGGGTCGTCTTCCTCGCCGACGCCGCCGCCGCCGCCGTCGCCGCCTTGGCCGCCGCCGCTGGTCCCGCCGCCGCCGCCGCTGCCCTCCTTGTTGCCCTTGTTCTTCTTCTTGCCCTTCTTGCCGCCCGCGTTGAGCACGACCGGGAAGTAGCTGTTGACCGCCACGTCGAACAGCTCGTCCGCGCCGGCGTCCAGGTGCGCGCGCATCTGCGGCGGCAGCGGCGTTGCTGCTGCTGGTGCTGGTGCTGCTGCTGCCGTCGCCGGCCCCCACTCGCTGTACACGCCGCACAGGGCCAGCACGCAGTCGAGCGCCAGGAGGAGGCACTTGGGGTCCCGCTCGCCGTCCATCGCCGCAATCACCGCGTCGATCAGGTCGAGGCCGCCCTCGCCCTCCTCTCTCTCGTCCTCGTCGATGTCGTCGCCGCCGCCGCCGCCATCGTCCAGCCCGGCCGCCGCCGGCGGCGCCGAGGCCAGCTCGCGTCCCCACCCGCGTACCAGGTGCGCCCACGCCTCGTACGCCAGGCGCCGCTCCGCCGAGATCATCGCCTGCACCTGCGCGTGGGCGACGAGCTCGCGCGCCAGGGCGGCCGCGTCGCCCACGGAGAGCAGAGATGGGGAGGCGGCGGCGTCGGTGTTGTCGGCTGCGGCGCCGCCGCCGCCGCCGCCGCTGGCCGCCGCCGCCGCCGCCGCCCGGTGCCGCGCGTCGTGCCGCAGCAGCGCCACGCACCCCTTGAGGGCGGGCGACGCGCACGGCCAGTCGGACAGCCGCGCGGCGAAGAAGCGCGCCAGGTGGCGCGACTCGGCGCCGGACGGGCGCGGGCCGGAGGAGGACGAGGAGGAGGACGAAAACGAGGACGGCGGCGACGAAGCGGCCGCCTCCGCCGTGAGGTCGGCGAGCAGCGCGACGGCGGCCGCGCGGCGCGCGTCGTCGGCGTCGTTGGTCAGGGGGTCGCGCAGGGCGGCCACCACCTGTGCGAAAGGCGGACGCGACAGTTCGAGGCGCCGGATCGCCCCCGACCGCGCCTCGGGGGTGGCGTCGGCGGCCAGGTACGCGACGATCGCGTCGTTCATCGCGTCGCTGGGGGCAGTTTTCGAGAGAGGTGGGTGAGAGGGCAGCTTCTGGCCCTGATCATGGCAAGAAAGAGGGGATGCGCAATAATTTGGCTTCTCCAAAGTATCTTGGTGTGGCGACAGTGCCTGGGGGGGTGGGCTAACCGACGCGACGGGCTGCTTTTGCGGCAAATCGAGAAAAACCGAGCGATTGAGCGAGCGCGGCGCCGCTGTCAACTGCGCGCGACGGCCTTCGCCCTTTGATATAGTCCGTCAACCTCTTCCCGGTTTTTATCCTTGTCCATTTGCGCTGCACGGGCGGAATGAGGGGAAGGTTCCCTCTCTTCTTTTCAATCGTCGTCGTCTGCGCGCCGAAGAATGGCGGCGCGCGCCCCCGCCTGTCCGCCGGCCTGCCCGACTGCGACCTGCGCGGCGAGGGGCCCGACGCGCGCGCGCGACCCGCCTGCCGGCGCTGGCGGGGCTGGACGGCGTCTACAGGCTGAGCGGGTGCGACACCCTCGGGAGCTTTACCGGCGCCAAACATAGGAGGGCCAAACACAAGGCCGGCGACGCAGACGCCGACGCCGACGCCGACGCCGACGGCGACGCTGACGCTGACGCAGACGCCGACGCCGACGCCGACGCCGACGCCGACGCCGACGCCGACGCCGCTGAATCGTCCCCCCCGTCTTACAATCGTCGTCGCCGACTTCGTCGGGGACCTTGGAATGACACACGCGTAGGAGGGCCAAACATAGGCGCAAACGAGCCTCGGGCGCAAACGAGCGCCCCACCCGCCCCGCGCCGCGCCCGCCGCTCGTTTGCGCCCGCTCGTTTGCGTCCGAGGGAGGGAGGAGGCGAAAACCCAAAATAGATACCAGTACGCGGAGCCGGCCCCTGAAGCGGCCCGGCCAAGCGTGCTGGTGCCCATGCGCGTCTCTTTGAGACCCGGGAATGCTTCTTGCCGGGCTCCGTCGGGCATCGCGGGGCGCGGGCAAGAGAGGGAAACTGGAGGCTGATGTTAAATAAATAAATAAACCGGGTTTCACGAAGCTCGTTGCTAGTTGCGGCCCCCCCTGCTTGTACCCTTGTTCGCACACACGTCCCATACCTGTGTCATCACCATCCAGGTCCTTGTTCGACCGCACGGCGCGCAAGGACGACATAACAAGACCCCAACGGAAACAAACACCCCTCCCCTCCCGCTGGGCCTGTCCGTCTCTCAATCGCGCCATGGCGACGCCGGTCGGGGCCCCGCGGGCCCCGCCCGAGGGAGCCACGACTCGATCACTTGCAAGACCTCGCTCCTGGCGAGGCCGCCTGGCCAGCAGGAGGAGAGAGCCCCCGCGCGCGCCAGGGATGATTGATTTCTCCCGCCGGCGGCGCCGCCGCTCAGGGGGGCATCCGACGGCGTCCGGCCGCGCGCGCGCTGTCGCCTCGCGCTGTTGTGATCGCCGGCGGCCAACGATCGCTGCGCCCCGCGGGTGCGGCTTGGCCCGGCATAAGTGACTGAGGTGAGGCTGCGTCTTCG
>Ga0335398_10000263_pt1 | contig 90979 bp, 96 predicted proteins | sample BON03_FD_205742 | JGI IMG/M metagenome (GOLD analysis project Ga0335398, IMG submission 205742) | Freshwater microbial communities from Lake Bonney liftoff mats and glacier meltwater in Antarctica - BON-03 (spades assembly) (version 2) | ecosystem: Environmental > Aquatic > Freshwater > Ice >... | reverse complement strand
CGTTAATCCCATCCTCGAAGGTCACCCGACGAAGAAGAAACGAACCCCACAAACACGCCGTTACGCGGGCATTTCTTCGTGAGTCAACGAACCCCTTTACGCGGGCATCTTTGATGAGTCAACGCGTGCACTTGCGGGAACTTCGCAATACCCGTAATCTGAACGTTAAGTCCGGACGTTGCTGCATCCCCCGTCGGTAACGTCCGGATTTCTTATGTCCGGATGCTTTGGTCTCCGACACTCTTAGCCTCGGCTCACACATCCGTCGCACCGATCCTCACAGCAGCGTGACTTGACGCCCAATCAGACCGGTCCGCAAACGACGCATCTCCGACGTCAGATCACCTGTCTCGGACAGCGCACTATCCAACCGCTTGCGGAACTCCGCAGCCGGTTCTTCGAGGTCCGCGGCCTCGTCACCTGGCGCGAGATCCCACACCGCTGCGAGTAAGCCGTGCGTTCGGAACGATCCGACAAATTTCGTGCCCGGGCCGAGCGCTAGCTCGTCGCGAGCAGCCAAACGGGCGAAGGCATCGAGTAGCGCATCCTCCTGCTCCGGCATCACCCAGCGGAGGTGCTCTTTGGTGCCAATGCGGCACCAGTACGCCGCGTCGACAGAATCCAGCCGAGCGGTCGGAACTACCTGCTCGTTGGCATGCTCAAGGGAGTCGCGGATCTCATCGCTAGCCTCATTCGCCGCACCATCCAGCCAGTAGTTGAACCCGGCGTGAACGTCAATCGTCGGTTTGATCGAGGCGTCGAGGAGGTCCTGCAGCCGTGGTCCGGGCGTTGGGCGAGGGACCGCCACGACCGGAAATCCAGCCGCGAGTTCTTGCGCTTCCACGAGCGCCGCGGCAACGTCGCGCGACGGATCACCGGAACCGCCGCGTACCTGCAGGCCGACCATTAAGCGATCATCCGCCCGGTGCAGAGCGGGCCACGCCGCGGGGAGCAGCGTCGCGGCGATGACCGATCCGCCGTCAGCGAGCGCAAGCTCGGTCGTTGCTGCCGGGACCAGGGACGCCATCGCGACCAAGTCGCACTCGCCCGCGATCCCCTCAAACGGACGGGTGACTCGCTTCGTGTGTGCGCGAGCTGCAGCCTTCCCGTGGCACGCCTTGTATCGGCGTCCGGAACCGCACGGGCACGGTTCGCGGGGGCCAACGACCGGGACGTCCTGATCGGCGTCGAGAGCATTGACTGAGTTGGCAGCGTTGACTGATTCGGCTGAGCTAGCGGATTTGGTCCGCGATGATTTACCCACGAGCAGACCTTACCTTTGTTCCGCTGGAAGTCTTCCCGAACCGTCGCGCCTGTGGATTAACGGGTTGTCCACATCACGACCGACGCGCACGAACCCATTTGTGCGACGCTTTCTTTCAACCAGAAGCTATCGCGGCACCCCATCGGCTATCAACAATCCACTACAACAATCGGAGGATCTCGGTGAGTCTCAATGAGTAACACGGTGGCATTCGCTGGGCTGACTGACGCTCAGCACGCGGCACTGCTGGCGGCCGCACCCAACTTCCGCGATGTCGGCGGGTTCGACACGTCCTCACGGCGCGCTCTGCGGACCGGGCTCTTGTTTCGAACGGGCGAGCTAGGTGGCCTGTCGGACGAGGCGGAGGCTGCCGTCTCGGCGCTCGGCATTGCCGATGTCTACGACCTCCGGACGGAGGCCGAACGCACCCAACGCCCAGATCGACTGCCCTCCCACGTTGAGCTGGTGATCGCTGACGTCCTCGGGGACGCTCCACACAGTGGGGCCGCGGCCTTGGCGCCACTCCTGCAAGCCGCACCCTCAAGTACGTCGATTGACGCCGTAAATGCGGCGATCGGCGGCGGCAAAGCGCGCGACATAATGCTGGCGACGTACCGCGACTTCCTGTCCCTGGAGTCGGCTAATGCGTCCTACCGCCGGTTCGTCACCGGCGTCGCGGCAGGTGAAGGCGCGGTGGCCTTCCACTGCACAGCGGGCAAGGACCGGACCGGCTGGGGTGCGGCGATCCTGCAACTGTTCGCCGGTGTCGATCACGCGACGATCATGTCGCAATACCTGGTGAGTAATGAGCGAATCGGCTCGGCATTTGGGGCGATCGTGACGGCATTCGGAGAGGCGGGCGGGGACCAAGAAGCACTGCAGATGCTCATCGCTGTCCACCCGGAATACCTTGATGCTGCCCTGACCGAGATGGCCGAGAGACACGGGGATATTGAGGGCTACCTGGCCCATGGACTCGGCCTCACCGACGAGGAGCTGGCGGCACTTTCCCACCGGCTCCTCGAATAGACCAGCACTAGCAGACCAGCACTAGCAGACCAGCACGGGTAGACCAGGACGATCACCCCAGCGGCGAGCAACTCAGCACAAGTAGGTGCTAGCTGCGCGGCGTCGGCGATCCGGCCACGAGTTCGGCGGCACCGAAGGCCTCGGTGAAGCGCTCGCACCAGATGATGACGCTGCGCCATTGACGGTCAGCATCGGCCGCCGGAACGGTGTAGTTCTGGTTTCCGATGTTCCCCTTGAGGTCACCCAGGTTGATGTAGCGGCCTTCTTGCGGGCTGCGGGCCTTGCCAATGGGATCTTCGGATAGCCACACCTTGACATCTGGTCCGCTCGAGCTAGCGAAGTCCGATAGCCGCAGGATGGTGCTGCCGTCCGTGAGCCTGACCAGGGAGGCCTCGCCGCTGGTCTCCTTGTCCAGGGACTGGAACTGACCGTCACCCAACACCACGTTCTTCGCCTGGGTGGGAGCCGACGGGTCGCCGGGTGCAGAGGAGGTTGTCGGTTCGGGTAGGGCCTCATCGACGGTCGTGTTCGTGAACACCGTCCAGGGCTGGAACAGATACATCGCCAACGCGAAGAGCAACGCGAGCACAATAACGATCGAGACGATCATCGGCTTGCGGCTCTTCTTCGTTTCGGTCGGATCCGATCCAGCGGGACCTGACGGGGGCGGACTACTCGGGGCGGCGGGACTCGTGCTGCTCATGGCTCTCGTGACCTCACATCTAATGTCGCGGCTCTCCGCGAACTTTTCGGCTATTGCTGTCGAGGTATGAACCCCGGCTCATCGGGCGTCATTCCGTTTTTCTTTTCGACAGATCCTGGGAACGAATCCAGGAATCCGGGCGTCAAAGGACCTTTCTCACCGCTCAACCGCGGACTCCCCCGGCCTTGCACGATCCGAATGCAGCCTTGACCACGAGGCAACGTATCCCACGCGATCAATAGGTACCGTGTTCTCGTGACCGAGACATCTAACGATTCCGCGACCACGTCCGCCGACCCGCGCGCCCAAATCCCGCCCGAGCCCCACATGGCGCCGGAGGCCCGCGTTGAACAGGCGTTATTCCAGGTAAAGCGTGCCGTCGTCGGACAAGACGCCATGCTGGAACGGCTGATGGCATGCGCGCTCGCCGGAGGCCACTGCCTATTAGAAGGCCCGCCCGGATTGGCCAAAACGCTCGCCGCGAAATCGATGGCGACGGTACTCGGCGGAACGTTCACCCGGATCCAGTTCACCCCCGATCTACTCCCCGCCGATATCGTCGGCACGCGGATCTATAAGCCGTCGCGCGAGACGTTCGATATCGAACTCGGGCCGGTCTTCGCCAACATCGTCCTGGCCGACGAGATCAACCGCGCCTCCCCGAAAGTCCAGTCCGCACTACTTGAGGTGATGGCCGAGGGTCAGGTATCGATCGGTGGTCGCAGCTACGAGGTTCCCTCGCCGTTCATGGTGCTCGCGACGCAAAACCCGATCGAAAGCGAGGGCGTCTACGCGCTTCCCGAGGCCCAGCAGGACCGGTTCCTTATGAAGGTCCTCATCGGCTATCCGACTGATCGCGAGGAGCACGAGATCGTCCACCGGGTCTCGGTCAAATCCCCGCAGATCCAGGAACTGCTGAGCGTCGACCAGTGGCAAGCGCTGCGGACCGCGACCACCGATGTCTTCGTCCACGACGCGATCGTCGACTACGCCGTGCGGATCGTCGCGGCGACCAGGCGCCCGGCTGAGTTCGGCCTCGGCGACCTCGCGAGCTACATCTCTTACGGTGCCAGCCCCCGCGCGACCCTCGGCCTCGTCGCCGCAGCCCGCGCGATGGCGTTGATGCGTGGACGCACCTACGCCCACCCCAACGATGTGTACGCGATCGCCCCCGATGTTCTGCGCCACCGCATCGTGTTGTCCTACGACGCGCTTGCCGCCGATGTCACGGTTGAAGCGATCCTGGGCCGACTCCTGCAAACGGTGCGCCCGCCGAATATCACCCCCAACCAGGCACCCGCCCCAATAGCCAATACGGCGCATCCCCAGCAAGTCGGCCAGCCCGCAGCGTCCGGCCAGCCCGGTCAGCAGAGCCAGCCAGCGCAGGCCGCCTATCCGCAGCAGACCGCGCCCGCCCAACAACCACCGGTTCGCTAGCCGTGAGTCAACACCAGAGGGCACTACGAGAAGGCGCCAATCTGCGCCGCCTCGAACTCGCCGTCACGCGCAAACTCGACGGGCTCCTGCACGGCGATCACCAGACGCTGCTGTACGGCCCAGGATCGGAACGCGGCGACAGTCGCGCGTACCAGCCCGGCGACGATGCCCGCCGAATCGACTGGGCACTGACCGCGCGAATGAACGAGGTTCACGTCCGCGAGACCTACGCCGACCGCGAGATCGAGACCTGGCTCGTCGTCGACCTCAGCGCGAGCCTGAACTTCGGCACCCAGGTCTGTGAGAAGAGCGATCTGGCGCTAGCGATGACGGCCACTTTTGGTCTGCTCGGTGCACGCCCCGGCAATCGAACTGGTGCGCTGATCTTCGATGGCAACGGGACCGAGATCATCCCGCCCCGAAGCGGGCGCAACGCCGTCATGAACATCCTGCGCCGTATCGACCAACGCCCAGATTCGCAGGGCAAACCCGCCTCCCTGGCCGACGCGCTTGCGCTGGCCGCGCGTAGTGCCCGGCGCCGTTGCCGCGTCGTGGTCATCTCCGACTTCATCGACTCCGGCCCGTGGGTTCAGGAGTTGCGACGCCTCGCGGTGCGCCACGACGTCATCGTCGCCAACATCAGCGATCCCCGCGAGTGGGAGTTGCCCAATAGCGGACTGATCACGTTCGCCGATCCCGAGACGGGACGCCGCGTTGAGGTCCCCACCAGTAACCGTGCCGTCCGCGAACGCTTCAACGCCGCCGCCACCACGCGCCAAGCCGAGATCCGCCACGCGATCCAGTCCTCCGGCGCGCGGCTGGTCGAACTATCCACCGACCGCGACTGGATGAGCGACGTCGTGACCTTCGCCAAGCGCTCCCGAATGGCGGCCTGAGGTATGAGTCCTTCAACGCTAGGTTTCCAGCTTCCGTGGCTGTTGCTTCTACTCATCCCGGTCATCGCCCTGGCCGTTGGGTACGTCTTCCTGCAGGTTCGGCGGCGCCATTACGCGGTCAGTTTCACCAACGTCGACCTGCTGAGTTCCGTCGCGCCGAAGCAACCCGGATGGCGACGCCATGTGCCCGCTGCCGCCGTCGGGGCCGCACTCGCGCTGCTCGTCGTCGGACTCGCCCAGCCGACCCAAGACGTTCCCACGTCGAGCGAATCGCGCATCGTCATGTTGGCGATCGACACCTCGGCCTCCATGCAGGCGACCGACGTCGCGCCGTCGCGCCTTGAGGCCGCCGTGGAAGCCGCGACCACGTTCGTCGATGAGATGCCCGCCGATATCGAAGTCGGTCTGATCTCGTTCTCCTCGACTGCCCAACTCGATGTCGCGCCAACCCTGGATCACGACGCCGTGACGTCCAGTCTCGGGCAGCTCCAGCCGAGCGGCGGAACCGCCTCCGGGGACGCGATCGTCGGATCGTTACGCGCCATCCAACTCGCCCGATCGGCAGCCGGAGTCCCGAGCGGCGGCGCTGGTCAATCCGCGTCGATCGTGCTGCTCGCCGATGGCGACCAGCAAAGCGGGGCGTCCCTTGAGTCGGCCGCCACACTCGCCAAGCGCGAGGGTGTTCCCGTCTCGACGATCACCTTTGGCACCGCCGATGGCACGGTCACCTTGTCCAACGGCCTGGTCGTTCCGGTCCCGCCCGACCCGGTCGCGATGGCGGCAGTCGCGCAGCAAACCGGTGGCCAAGCATTCGATGCCGCTAGTTCCGCTGAACTCAACACCGTCTACTCCCAAATCCAAGGCGATATCGGCACCGTGGACCAGCAGAGTCCACTGTGGCCATGGTTCATCGGAATCGCGTTCTTGATGCTGCTCGCCGCGTCCGCCGCCGCAATGTACTGGTCGGGGCGGTTCCTCTAACCGTCGATCGCCGCCAGCTCACCAGTCTGGGGCTTAGCTGACGATGGTCGGGCAGCATCACAGCTAGGCGGACTTGACACACCCATAATCTGCGACGGGCCAACAAGTAGCGCTATGTTCTTGTGATCATGGCATCACAACGGATGTGAGGCCGCTGTTGACCGCGAGAGGTTTCTGCATGAGTTCGACATCGCCTGTGACGGCAGTCAAACCGCTTGAGGGTGGCCAGAAGTGGCTTGCGCTCGCAGCAATGATGTTCGCCGTCTCGATGACGTTTATCGATCAGACGATTGTGTCAATTGCGGCACCGTCGATTCAAATGGAACTCGGGCTGTCCAACGATGGCCTCCAGTGGGTCATCAATGGCTACCTACTTGCCCTGGCTGCACTCTTCGCGCTCGGCGGTCGTCTCTCGGACATCCTCGGTCACAAAGCGATGGTGCTCGTCGGCGTCATCACCTTCGCTGTGGCATCTGCAATGTGTGGCTTCACGCCCCAAACGAGTTGGGCAGAAGCGTGGATCGTCTTCTTCCGAGTGGTTCAGGGTGCGGGTGCCGCGTTGCTATTCACCGCAGCGCTGGCCATCGTGTTCGCGGCCTTTCCCGCCAAGGAACGCGGTCGCGCGCTCGCACTGTTCTTCGGTATCACCGGTGCGTTTACCGCGGTCGGCCCGCTCGCCGGTGGCTACCTGACGGAATGGACCTGGCGCGCGATCTTCTGGGTCAACGTTCCAGTCGCGATCATTGCCATCATCCTCACGGTGCTATCCAAGTCCAACACCGTGCGCAAGAAGGAGCCGGTCGACTGGAATGGTGCCCTGCTCATCACACTCGGTATGGGGTTGTCGGTATTGGGATTCCAGCAAGCCGGTTCGTGGGGCTGGGACAACTGGAAGACGATCGCCGCGATCGTCGTCGGACTGGTATTGCTCGTCGCGTTTGTGCGCTTTGAGATGGGACAGAAGTACCCACTCGTTAAGGTCAGAATCTTCAAAGACAGGGCGTTCGCTGCGGACAACGCGGTGTTGTTCTTCTCCATGATGACGTTCGTTCCAGTGTTCTTCTTCATCAGCATTTACGCGCAGGTTTCACTGGGCTATAGCGCCCAAAACGCCGGCTTGTTCCTCATGTGGTTCTTCATCGGCTTCGTCATCGCGTCGCAGATCGGTGGCCGTCTGCTGGATCAAATTGGCGCGAAGCTTCCCATCATCTTGGGTTCCGCGATCGGTGCGATCGGCTATGCACTCTGGGCGTGGAAGACTCCGGACCTGAGTTCTAGCGCGATCGTTCCATTCATCATCATGACGGGATTCGGAATCGGCCTCCTGCTGAGCCCGGCGAGCACCGATGCGATCAACCGAGCGACTGATGCCTCCTACGGGGAAGTTACTGGCATCACGCAGACAGTGCGCTACTACGGGGCAAGCGTGGGCTTCGCGATCCTGGGAACGCTGATGACATCGGTGGTGGCCAGCGATCTCGTCGCATCGCTAACTGGCCTCGGTGTACCGAGTGACAAGGCCACCGAAGTCGTGAACAACATGTCGAGCGGTTCCGGTAGCTCATCGGCGAGCGGTTCGGGGTCGAACATCCCGACTCAGCTTCGTGAGCAAATCGATCTCGCAGTCGCGCAGGATTACGCGAATGCCATCCAGCTGGTGCTCTACGGGATGGCACTGATGATGGTCGTAGCTTTCGTATGCGCGTTCTTCCACCCAGGCGGAAAGTTCGAGACGCCCGACGAAGTTTCCCAGGATGAGGCTATTGCCACAGGCGGTGGTAGCGGAGGCGCTGCAGGCGCAATCGCTCACGAGTCGATGAGTAACAAGGTCATCATCCGCAAGGTGGTCACGTTCGTGGTGATCGCATTGCTCATCTACTTAGCGATCACGTATCTATAGGTGAGCACGTATCTCTAGGTGAGCACGTATCTATAGGTGAGCATTGAGGCCCGGAGGTATCGCGTGCCCTTCGCGCCCTATGCGGTCCACACCCGCTGGCGAGCAGTAGCCAAGCGGTCGCGACACGGAGATACTGGGACTACCTACCGACGAAGGAGCATCCTGCGATGACCGACGACGCGACCAGCTCATCTCCAACCAACGCCTCAAATACCGCTGGCGGTCAGGCCGATGAATCCTCCCCCCGGACGGCCGAGATCGTCGCCGTCGAGAAGCCGACCGTCGAGGGAGTAGGCCACGACTCCGGTGCGCCCACCTACGTCGTCGTCGGTGCTGGCCCCGGGATCGGCCTGGCAACCGCCAAAGCTTTCGCCCGCCAGGGTTGGCACACGGTTCTGGTCGGGCGCTCAATCGAGACCCTTCAGAAGGTCGCCGCAGCGCTGATTGAGGAGGTCCCGGACGCGACTCTGCCGCAACTGGTCGTCGCCGATGCCGAGGAACCGGTCTCGTTAAAGAACGCGCTCGACGACGCAGGAATCGAACGCGTGGACGTCGCTCACTTCAACGTCGCGTTGTGGGTTCCCGGCGGCTACGAAAGCTCGCTGGTTGAGGTGGCCGCTGGCCTAGCGACGGGCGTGGTCTCGGCGATGGCGATGGCGCAATCGCTGGTGCCCAAACTGCTGGTGTCCCCCGGTCGCGGACTGCTGATGATGACCGGCGGCGGCACCGCCGATGATCCGATGGCCGCCGCGGTCGGCCTCGGCCTGCAGAAGGCCGCGCTGCGCAATCTCGCTGTGGCGCTTGGCCGCGAACTTGACCCCGAACGCCTCCGCGTCTCGACCGTGACGATCTACGGCACCGTAAAGGCAGGGACGACGTTCGCCCCGGACTCCATCGCCGCCAAGGTCACCGAACTTTACGAATCCGCGCAAACCACCGACCCCGATTCCTGGTCAATCGTCACCGAATTTCGCGGTTAGGTCGCGTTCCTTGTACCTAGGGCGCAAAGTGGGGTTGATCTGTGCACTGTGAGCGCACAGATCAACCCCACTTTGCGTCGGTTCGAAAAGAGAACCGGTCGACGGGCGAGTTAGCGGCCGAGGCGGTCGAGGACGGCGGCCGGGCGGTTGGTGATGATGCCGTCGACACCCAACTCGATGCAGAGGTCGATGTCTTCGTCTGTGTCGACCACCCAGACGTGAACGGCACGCCCAGCGGAATGGACGCGCTCGACGTAGCGTCGGTGTTCGCGGATGATGTGGATTCCGGGCCCAGCAATCCGCGCGCCGCTCGGCAGCCAGCCGTTGCGTGCGCGGACCGGGACGCGATCCATCAGCAAGACCGTCTCGAGTTTCGGGGCGAGGTCGCGCACGCGGCGCATCGCCGTCTCGGAGAACGACATCAGACGTGCGCGGCCTCCATCGGGCGCCGCGCGCAACATGTCGTAACGCCGCAGTAGATCGATGACGCGTTCCTCTACCAGGCTGCCATAGCGAACCGGATGCTTCGTTTCGATGGCGATGTCGATCGGCCGCGGTGCGGCCAGCGTCAGCTTGATCAACGCTTCGAGGGTGAGGAGCCCGCGACCCGTCGGATCCTCTTCGTCCTCCAGGTACATCCCCTGCTTCCAGGAGCCGTAGTCCCGCTCGGAGAGTTCGGCGTAGGTCTTGGTCGAAACCACCCCACGTCCGTCGGAGGTGCGGTCGATCCGCCGGTCGTGGACGCACACGAGCACCCCGTCGGCGGTCAGGCGCGTATCGCACTCAACCGCATCGGCACCCTCTTCGATCGCTTTCTGGTAGGCGGCCAATGTGTGTTCGGCGAGATCCTCGTTCGACCCGCGGTGAGCAATCACTTGCGGATTCGGGCGCACGTAGCCGATTCCGCTCACCCCTGAAGGTTGCCAGATTTGCCGCGCGAGCGCTACGCGACAAACCGCCGCCCATTTTGTGTATCCAGGCACACCCGACTCAGATCGTGATCACGACCTTCCCCCGCACAAGGCCGTCTTCCATGTGCCGCATTGCTTGGGGCGCATCGGCAAGCGGATACGTCTGCTCGACTGACGGCACCAGTTGTCCGGTCTGCACCATTTTGCCCAGTTCCTCAATATCTACTGCGACTTCTTTGGACAGAAATCCCGTCAACCGCTGCTTCACAAACGGTGACATGACGACCGCCCCGAGTTGGCGCTGATTACCTCCAAGCAGCTTGCCGCCCTCTTCGCCCCCCACAATCACCAGCGTCCCGGTGGGTGTCAGAGCTGAACGCAGCTTCGAGATCCGTGAGTTCCCACCCATGTCGATAATGACGTCGTACCGCGCCGCGTCAACGTCTGCGCCAACAGCCCAGCCCGCGTCGGTGTAATCGATAACGCGGTCGGCGCCAAGGGACCGAACAAAGTCACCCTTGGCGGCACTACAGACCCCCGTGACGTCGCCACCAAACACCTTCGCGATCTGGACTGCGTAGCTGCCGACCCCACCCGATGCCCCGAGAATCAAAACGCGCTGGCCAGGCGTCACCGCCGCGACATCTCGCACCGCTTGTAACGCGGTCAGACCCGAAATCGGGAGCGCCGCCGCTTGCTCGAAGGTGAGAGCCGCTGGTTTGCGGGCAAGCTTCGATTCCTTCGCTGCGGTGTACTCCGCCCAACTCCCGCGGCCAACCCCGAACACTTCGTCCCCTGGGGAGAACCGCGTGACCTCCTCGCCAATCGCGACAACGGTGCCCGACACATCTAACCCCGGAACCGGATTCTTCGGTCCGCGTAATCCGAACCCGAGTCGGACCATGTAAGGAAGCCCCATCATCAGGTGCCACGTTCCCCGATCCAGGCCTGCCGCATGGACCCGAACCAAGACTTCGTCCTTGCGAATCGTTGGTCGGTCGATCTCGCCCAGGCCCAACACCGCAGACGTGCCGTACTCGCTGTGGACTATCGCCTTCATCGTGTTAGTCATCGTCGTCCCGGTTGTCATTGCTTTCCCCTGATCTGTCATCCGTGAGGTTCGGTTGCTTCCTTACCTCGTAAGGTTGATGCCAACCATAGACATACGGTGTAAGGTTGTCAACAGGCATCGACCAAATCCGAAGGAGGCGCCCGGTGAAGCGCACCAAGCCAAGAACCCACCCTCCAATTACCCGTGAGCGCGCGCTGGACGCCGCCATGGAGCTCGCCGACTCCGGCGGGATCGAGGCAGTCACGATGCGCCGCCTCGCGCAGGAGCTCGGGGTCGAGGCGATGTCGCTCTATTACCACGTCGCCAATAAGGACGCCGTTCTCGACGGGATGGTGGACATCGTCTTCGGCGAGATAGCGCTCCCCTCGACGATGAGCCCCGACTGGCGCACGTCGATGCGGGAACGCGCGGTGTCGATGCGCGATGTCATGCTCAGCCATCCCTGGGCGACGGGAATCATGGAGTCGCGGACGTCCCCAGGGCCGGCGACACTCGCCCATCACAATGCGGTGATCGGTTGCCTGCGGAACTGCGGGTTCTCGATCCCGATGGCGGCTCACGCCTTCTCGCTAATGGACGCCTACATCTTCGGGTTCGTGCTCTCGGAGGTGAATCTGCCCTTCGACGCCTCCACCACCCCGACGGAGATGGAGCAAATGGTCGAGGGGATGCTCGCAAACGTCCCCGCCGAGGACTACCCGCACTTGATTGAGATGACGGCTGAGCACATCCTGACGCCCGACTACAGCTTCGCCGCCGAGTTCACCTACGGCCTCGACCTCATCCTCGACGGACTTGCGGCACGGCTCCACGCCTAACCTATCGGTGAGGACCTCCTCTCAGCGTTGAGCGAATCGATGGCGTGGCTTAGTCCCGACAGCGACGATGTGCGCGCGGCTGAGCGTTTCGCTGAACGGTCGGGGAGGAATCACCGATGACTTGCCAACTGACCCGTTACGACCTGATTTCGCGCAAACAGTTCAGCGGGAATCGGGCGGAAAGAGGACGCCGGGAGCCATCTGCCCAGCGGGGTCAAGCGCGGACTTGATCGCGCGCATGACAGCGATCTCTTGCGGCGAGCGAGTCAGCGAGAGGTAAGCGGATTTCGCCTGACCGATCCCGTGCTCGGCGGAGATGGAACCGCCGTGGCGGGCGACGAGTTCCAGCACAGCGAGGGTCGCGGAGTCGTCGGAGGCAGTGGGTTCGGCGATCTCGATGTGCAGGTTTCCGTCGGCGATGTGGCCGAAGGTGTAGTACTCGTCAACGCTCGGGATCGCGTCCAAGAGCGGTTCCAAATCCGCAGCGAACGCGGGCAGTGCAGGTAGCGGAACAGAGACGTCGAGTTTGTGCACGAAGCCGCCGATGCGCGCGGCCATCACTTGCGCGGCTTCAGACTGGTGTTCGCGGTAGCGCCAGATCCGGGCGTAGTCCGCGGCATCTGTGGCGAGGATCGCGTCGAGTTCGACCTCGGCAGCAGACCCAACCTCGGGCGCAGATTCGACCCCGGCAGCAGACCCAACCTCGGGCGCAGACCCAACCTCGGCAGCAGACCCGACCTCGGGCGAACGTCCGTTCGCGAGCAGCACGTCCGGCAGCGCAATCTCGTCGCCTTCAACCTCCAGCAGCAACAGCTTCGGCCAGCGGGCGGCGAGCGGCCACGGCAGGCCCGCGAACTCGCAGACGATGTCGGTCCCGACCTCGTCCATTACCTCCGCCGCCAACAACCGAGACCCCACTGGCACACACGATGCAACCAAGGATTGCGCCTGCGCCAAGTCCGCCACCCCGACCAGCGCGAGGGTCGAACGCCCAGGCGCCGAATGCAGCCGGAGCGTCGCGGCGGTGACCACCCCCAACGTCCCCTCCGACCCGGTGAACAGCCCGACGAGGTCGTAGCCCGTGTTGTCTTTCGGGAGGCCAGCAAGGTGCGAGACGACGGTTCCATCGGCGAGCACTGCCTCGATCCCGACGAGCTGCGCACGCGTCATCCCGAACGCGCAGACTCGCACCCCGCCAGCGTTGGTTGCGATCGTTCCACCGATCGTCGCGGAATCGCGGGCGGCGATATCGACCCCGTAGTGCAACCCGGCGGCGGTCGCGGCGTGCTGGACATCGGCCAGAGTCGTCCCGGCACCAACCCGCATCTGCCCACCGGAAACCTCGCCAATCCACGACAACCGTGTAGTCGACAACACAACCGGGGCGCGGTCCGAGTCGACCCCCGCATCCCCGTCAGCATCCCCGTCAGCGGCCGCGTGGTCGGCCGTGCGGTCGGCCTCACCCACCTCGCTCGCACCAGCAAACCCAACCGGCACACTCCCGCCGACGAGCCCGGTGTTCCCGCCCTGCGGATGCACCGGGCGCCCCACATGCAAACAGGCCGCCAACACCGCACTTACCTGAGCCGTATTAGCAGGGCGCACAACCGCATACGCCGAGCCGCTGAACCGTCCCGTCCAATCCGTGGTGAACGCCGACGTCATCGACTCGTCGGTCAGCACATGCTCTCGGCCCACGATGTCGGAGAGCAACGTCAGCAGGTTCACCCAGCCATCGTGTCAGGTACCCCACGTCCCGCACAACGAAGCGCCGCCAGATCGTCAACCACACACTGTCCGAATGGCCACTAGCCACCTCAACCGAATGCTTCAAGGTCTCACTGTGCGTACATACCCTGGGCCGACGTGCCACGATCTTTGTCTGCTTTGGCTATGGTGAAGTTGCACAGTCCAAGAACGGGGAACGGACCGCAAGCGCCTTCGGCGGTCGTTGAGCGAGGAGGACGACATGGGATACGAGTTCACGCTTGTACTCGACCGCACACCGAGTGACGATGACTTGGACGCGCTGTTCAACGCCGGGTGCTTCGACGCGACGTTCCAGGTTCACGACGGCGAGCCGGTCGGTCACTTCGCCCGCAAATCCGCGAGCTTGACCCGCGCGATCGCATCCGCCGTGCACGATGTCGAGAACGCCGGCCTGCGCACCACGGAGGTCCGCCGCGACGAAATGCTCGGCGACCCCGCGCTACAACAGGACTACGCCCGCGAGATCGCCGCCGCCAACATGATGGTCGCAACCCGCACCTTCCTCGCCGAACAGCGCGCCTCCCGCTAGCTGGGCACTCACCGGTTGTCCACTGATACCGTCCTCGTTCTGGAGCTTGTTGACACCCAGCTCTGTGGTGTGACAACCTTGCGACAGCGCTCCGCTGCGGCGGATGTCGTGAGATGAGCCGGTGGAGATCCTGTCTTTTGATGGGGCCCCGGCTCTTCGTTATTTCACTACCGACTACACCATCAGTTGCTCGATCTGATCCTTCAACTGGTCGTAGTAGGTCGTCTGGCCAATACGACTGTCGGCCACAACTCCAGCCCCAACGTCCGCCACCCACAGCATGGGTTCTGTCGGTCCAGGCCGGTGGTACAACCGCAGTGTGCGGTCTACCAATCCGCCGCGGCGCATTCTGTAAAGCAGCAACATGTCACGCTCGTCGTCTTTGCGACCCCGGGATTCCAGAGTCACTTCAGCGACTCCGTACGCATGGAGTTCGAGCAGCAAACGTTCCAAAGCTTTCGCACGTTTGCGCCTAGCAGTTTCTTTCGGCGCGACCCTCAACGTGACGACATGAACGCAATCGGCAGCGGCTACTAGCCGAATAACCCTGTCGCGTTGGCCAACTGTTGCTGGATCCCGCCAGTGCAGTTTCGTCGCCCTGCTCGGCTTGACTGCCCGCAACGCTGCGCGCGCACCTTCTACCTGGCTTTCCCAGAAGACCGAAGCACACATGATGTAGACACCCGGATCTTGCCGTGAGTGTCCTCCCGATTCGTCGCCCCAAGCGGTAAGCACGGTCACGTTCGGCCGTAGGCCGGATATGGCTGCAGCGACTGGTCGTGCCAGAGAGCTCTACAAGGTCCCATTCGACCATCGTTCTCTATTCGGTGGGTTCCGCGCTGTAGTCATCCACAGGCGCGTACCAACATGCGCGTGTAACGATCTCCAAGGATGAAGCTCTCGCCCACATCACCCAATCCGAAGCATGGGTCACGGCGTGCTGTGGTCAGCCACGGCGCAGCGCTCGCTACGCAAACTCCCTGAGAAGGTCGCGACTGCCGCCGTCGAGTTCATCTATGCCACTGTGGCGGAGAACCCGCGCTGACTAGGGCGGCACAGGATGGGCGATTTGGACGGCCGGCCGTCCGATTTGCCCATCCTGTGGCGGATCGGCCCCGCCGGGGCTACGGGACGAGGGAATCGTGGATGAAGGCGACGGTTCGGGCGGGGTGTTGGGTGAGGTCTTCCCAGGTAAATCGGCGAAACCGCCAGCCGATGCTCATCACGCGGTTTGTCTTGTTGCGGTCACCCTCGAATCGGGCGTGGTCGGTGTGCCAAGCGCGGCCATCGACCTCAATCGCGAGCCACACGTCCCCCTGAACGATGGCGACGTCGATGTAGCCAATGAGTCCGTCCGCGTCGTAGACCGCCAGGTTCGCCTTCCACCCGCTGATCCGCTCTTTGCTCAGGAGTCGGTGCAGCACGCTTTCGGACTCGGCGTGACTACCGGACATAGCGTCGGCCGCCAACTTCCGCAACTGCCGGTTCCCCTTGGTCCCGATCAAGACCTCGCACATCCGCTCCAGGTACTCAGCCGTGACCCAGTCGAGTTGGAGCGCTCGGTAGAGCAGCTGCCGAGCATCCCGAAACCCAAGTAGCCGCAACGCATCGATCGCGGCACGACGGTTGTCCACGAGCGGAAGCCCGTTTCGGTAGTGGGCGAGTGAGCACGGCTTGACCTCGCGAAGAGTGACGACATCGTCGATCCGCAGGTGGCGGTTCGTCGGTACCGAGATGAACACTGGCAGATAAACGAGGCTCGGTAGGCAATGGATCAGGCCATCGAATCGGTAGGCGGCCAGCGCTGACGGTCCCGTGACGAGCGCGCCCGGCCCAGCCCGAAACAGCGCCGCCCAGGTACGCGCCCGAATCGTGTCGTCGGTGCCTGCCAGCGCGTACACCCCCCGGTAGGAGACGAAGTGCTCCTTGTCGACCGAGACATCGAAGGCGTGCTTGGACACGCCCTGCTCATAAGCGGCGCCGCGTGTGAAGCAGCCCCCGTGTTGAAGCGCGTACTCACGAAGCCGCGCGTATTGCCGATCGTCCCCCCGATACCCCATCGCCCCAGCCTCGCTGACTTCCCGATTCCCCGCTCGCCCTATCCACAGGCCCAGCGGCGCGTGGATCCGGCGACAGGTTGGGCGGATCGGGCGGCGGGCCATCCGATTCGCCCAACCTGATGGCCCCGACAACCCGACGGGTTCGCCGTGCGTCAGCGCGACGGTGCCAACGCGGCAGTGGCGTCGGGGTGACGGTGGCCTTGGACGAGGGAGAAGGCGCCCGCGTCTAGCGGGACGCCGACGAAGTAGCGGCTGAGGCGGTCAGCCAGGCTCAGCCATGCAACCCGCGACAGCGCAGCGGCACGGGTGCGGCGACGCACGAACGTGCTGTCAATCGAGGCGGCCAGGCGAAGATCAACGTAGTAGTCCTGCGGGCTGCCAGGTTTCCAGTTCGGCACCCACACCGTGTGCCCGACTTCGCCCGCTCGCACCAGGGCGTGGTCGACGTTCGCCTGGCGGGCCAGTGGAAGCAGCGGTGCTACCAGCCGAAACGGGTGCGTCGCGCCCTTCTCGCCTTCGGCATACTCGCACGGTTGCGGTAGGAGCATCGCGTATCCCTGGCCGCGAACCAGGACGTTGCTCGTGAGGTCGCTCAGCGCCGGGTACGCGGGATCCTCGGGGACCGATCGGCCTGCGAGCGTGGCTTTGACCGCAACTGGATGACGCCACCACGCCCCGAATGCTCCCCGGAAGATGTCACCCTGGAATATCGGACGTTGCGCTGTGAGCTCGGCGAAGTATCGCGCGGGTTTGGGGTAGAAGCGGTCAGTCACCGAGGATCAGGTCCGAGGTCGCGGTGTAGAGGCTGACTAGCTCGCTTTCCGACATACCCAGCTCGAAGCGGTCTTTCAAAACTGCCCGATTCAATTCCACCCCTGCGTCCTGCGCATCCTGAAGTAGTTGCGCTGCGGCGCGCATTTGCGGAGCGAAGTGGCGATGGTAGACCTCGGAGAAGCCGACGCCAGTGAGCGCCTCGACGGCTCGCGCGTCGGCAAGCTCCTCCGGCAACATGGACACGCCTTTGGTTTGCGCGGTCCGGCCCTTCTTCGCGATGGCGGACATGGCAAGTCTCCTCATGGTAGGCAACGGTTGCCTACCACGGTATCGGCTAGATCCCCGACTGGCAAGAAGCCTTGATGTCCCATCTCCCCACCCTCGCCCAATTCCCGAATGCCCGCTTGCCCTGTCCACAGGACCGCCACAACCCGGACGGCCACCTCACCGCCGTCCCCACCGCCGTCCTGACCGCCATCCCCACCGCAGTCCTGACCGCCATCCCCGCCCCCGTCCCCACCGCCGGCCGACATAGCGCATCAGGATGGGCGAAATGGTCGGCCGGCCATCCGATTTGCCCAACGTGTGCGCAACGGTCCCGACGGAAACCCCTTTAGGGGCTGCCGCGGCGGGGCGATTCGGGTGGTGGGGCAACCGAATAGCCCCGTGGAGCCGCGAAGGCTCGCCTATGATCGGCGGATGGGATCCACCGGCACAAGGACGGGCGCGCGCAAGCGGTCAACGGGCGCGCAGGTCGCGGTGAGCGTGCTCGCGGTGGTGATCGCGCTGATGGTCGGGGTGGGCGTCTCGGCGACGGTCATCGGGCTGGACGTGCAGGGCGCGCAGGCGAACGCGAAGAAGGCCAAGTCCAGCGCCGACATCGGCAACATGACTGGGCTCATCGAGTCGGTCAAGGCGCTCCAATCCGACGTCCAAGGGCTGGCGGCCTACACCGCGTCACCGGCCTGGTTCATCACCAAGAACATCCCCGCGATCGGCCAGCCCGTCAAGACCGCGAGCACCCTGACCAGTAGCGCGAACCAACTGTCGGAGTCAGCGACCGGGTTCGTCGCGCTCGCCGAGCAACTCGATCAGGCGCAAAGCGGCACGTCAGCCCAGTTCATCCCCACCGAGGTCCTCAACGGCTTAGGCCCCGCATCGCAACAGCTCGCTGCCGGGATGCAAACGTTCACCGACGATATGGCCGGGATCGAGATCAGCGCGATCTTCGGTCCGCTCCAAGCCCGTGCCCAAGATGCGTTGGACCGCGCCAACGAGCTGCTGCCGGAGCTCACCTTGCTCGTGCGCACGATGCCGTCGGTGGCGGTACTGCTCGGCAGCCAGGGTCCGCAGACGTGGTTCGTCGCGCTGCAGAACGGCGGGGAGTCCCGCGGTACCGGCGGCCTGGTCGGCAGCTTCTCGGTGATCGAGATGGACCAGGGGAAGGCGATTCCCAAGAGGGTCGGTCCGAACAACGAGCTGACCGCCAAGGCGAACCCTGCCGTCGTACCCGAGGATTCCCGCCAGCTCTGGGGTCCCGCGCGCCTGGCCGAGATCTACGGCGTCAACCTCAGCCCCCACTACCCCTACGCCAGCGAACTCCTGTCGAGTATGTGGCAGACCCAGAGCGGCACCAAGCCAGACGCCGTCCTGGCTCTGGACCAGCGAGCGACGGTCGAGCTGATCAAGGCGACCGGCGGGTTCACCGTCGACGGGGTCGCGGTGACGGCAACGAACGCCTACCAACTGCTGACCGTCGATGTGTACGCGATGTTCGACGATGCGGGTAAGGACGCCTTCGTCACGAAGGTCGTCCAGCAACTGATGCAGAAGATCACGTCCGGTGCCGTATCCCCGATCAAACTCGCGTCGGTGTTAGCCGATTCGGTGCTGCAGCGCAGCATCTTCCTGTGGGCCCAGGATGCGCAGATCCAGCAGCGGATCGCGCCGTCGCCGATCAGCGGCGAGGTACCGACGACTGACGGCCCGTTCGCGATGGCGGTCGTGAACAACAACGCCGCAAACAAGATGGACACGTTCCTCTACACGTCGGTGAACTATGCAGCGGGTGAGTGCATCGCTGGCGGGCGGCGCGCAACGCTCAGCGTCGAGCTGTTCAACAACCCCCCGTCGCAACTGCCGGACACCGTCGGCGGCCGTGGCGACCGCGCGGAACTCTGGGGTCTGAGCCGCGAGGGCGACGGATCCAACCGCGTACGCGTGGCCGTCTACCTACCCAAGGGTGCGTTCCTCGCCGGATCCACGCCACAGCAGCTCTTCACCGGCACCGAGCGCGAGCATCCCGTCGCAATGTTCGGCGTGGAGATGAACAAGGGCGAGCGCAAGACGGTCACCGTGGACTTCACGCAGTTCGGTGATGCGGCGCTGGTGAACCAAAAGCCGAACGTGCTCGCGCAGCCGATGCTGAACCCGCAGGAGATCACCGTCCAGCAAGGGCCGACCTGCTAGGGCGAGATTGGTCGCGGACCAGAGCCAAGAGTTGAACAGGGCCGGGCACGGAATGGTTATCGACACCATGCTTCAAATGGCACTCGATCTTCACGATTCGACGGTAGTCGTCGCTTCCACGCCGTACCCGGGAGGCACCGAACTTGCTCGACAGTCCTGCCTCACTGCCCTAGCGATCGGACTAGACGGGATGGGGGTCTACAACGTGACCGCCGATGACCGTCGGCTCGCGGTTACAACACGAGCAAGAGACCTACAGAAGCTAAACAGGGCGGATCAAGCCACCATCGCCTCGCTAAGAGATGCAGGAACGATCTCCCCCTTTGTGATGCTTGAGCGTCGACCCGACCAGTGGGAACAGTTGCTCTGGCTACCTGTGAATGTTTGCGCTCTTTGGCCCCAAATTTGCCGCCGAACTCTACGCACGGGATCCCTAATTGTTCCGACAACCGCTTGACCGCATCCACCGGAACGCCGTTGAGGTCATCAGGCACGAACCCCAGCCACAGCAGCGTGCACAACTGCACCGACGCGCCCAGTACATTCCCGCGACCACGAAACCAGCGAACGAAAGCTTCATCAGTTGAAGGCAGCGTGAAATACCGAATCAGCTCCGATGGAGCTCAAATCGGGAAAACCCCGCAGTTGCGCCAACTCCTCATCGGAAAACGTGTCACGAGTCGCCATAAGAAAATCCGCTCAGATCAGTCGCCATTCAAACCCCAGGCACGCTACGCGACAGCCCCAACCAAAGCGCTCACCACCCAGCGCGAGCGACCTGACCTTCAGGTAAGTCCTGATCGTTGTTTTTGCGCTGGAAACTACTGGGAGGCCCACTACGAAGTGCGCAGGTCAGCAGGGCGAAGGGCCAACTCACCTCGGCCGCAGGGCTGCTTGCCTGGCTCAACGACCGCAGTGTCGGTCTCGCGCAATGTCGCCAAGCCCACCTCGATGCCTGGAGCGCTGACCGGATTGGCGACGGCGAAGTAGACAGAGCCTTCCTGATCTGGTGCATGAAGACCGCTCAGATGCCGACGCTAAAGATCCCAGTCCAGGCCAGAGCTACCTCCGGCACGACCCCGATGCACCAGAGCGTGCGCATCGATGCGCTCCAGCGCCTGCTCACCGACGAGTCGCTGTCGCTGCGCTCGCGCGTCGCCGGATCGATCGTCTTGCTCTACGCACAACCAGTCAGCCACATCGTGCGTCTCACCATCGACGACGTCTTATGCCACGAAGACGAGGTCGCCCTCAACCTTGGCGAGCCGCCCACACCGGTGCCCGAACCGCTGGCCGGACTACTCCAGACCTACGTAAAGGGGCGGCCCAACATGACTACTGCTGCCAACCCTGACTGCCGCTGGCTGTTCCCGGGCCGCAGAGCCGGACAGCCAGTACACCCAGACACCCTCTACGAACTCCTCAAACAAATCGGAGTATCCGCCGGCAGCGGCAGGACCTCAGCCATCAGACAACTTGTGCGCCAAATGCCGCCTCCAGTGGTTGCCCAAGCTCTCGGCTACCACCAAGTCAGCGCTGCACGCATCGCCGCACAAGCCGGATCTCCTTGGAGCGGATACGCCGCAGGCAACCACGGGCAAGACCGTCATTCGTCAACCAACAACGTCGCTGGACAGGGAATACAGACCACTTGAATACCGGCCGCTACCGGTATCACGGGCCGACAATGACAAAATCACCGATGTCCTACTGGACACCCTTGCCTACGCGGCATGAGCCGTGACGAAAGTGCGAAAGTCCACTTCCTTACTCAGCGTCATGCTGAACGGGCAGGGTGCTAGGTCTTAAACACCCGTTTCGTCTTGAACGCCGTGAAGGTTTTCGTTGCCGGTGACTTCCAGACCAGTTTCATCCGCAGCGGATACCCGTACGTGCGGATCCGCAGCTTCCCGGTCTTGCACACCTTCCCAAAGCTCGTGGACGACGCCCGCTTGCTCTTACCGTTGGGCTTCTGGCAGTACAGCTTGTAGAGGCGAATAGCTCCCCACTCAGATGCGTAGAGCCCGATAACTCGCGCGACACCAACGAGATCAAGCTGTCCTTGATAGCCGGAGCAAGGGTCAACGCTGAATCGGTAACCCGTAAAGTTCTCCGAGCCCCCGACCGAGACTCTGCTCGCCACCACCGCGCCCGTCGGTATCTCGCGAAGCCCCACCGCACATTCTTCATTGGACCCCCAAAAGTGGCGATCGCCGGTAGCATGTATCGATGATGAAACACACCCGCCGTTACCTTTCTTCCGCCGCGCTGCTTCTGGCAGGGACTATGGCACTGAGCGCTTGCTCTAATGATGTCGTTGAGCGAAACTCAGCCGCGAACACGACAGCGGATCCGCGGGCGGGGAAGATCGAGTTTGTCGGGGCTGAGCCAGACGTGGGATATACGCCACTGCTAGAGACGATTAATGGTGCCACGCAGAGCGTGGACATGGTCATCTACCAACTTGGTGACCCCAAGGTTCAGGGCGCCTTGAAGGATGCGCAGGCTCGCGGTGTCGATGTGCGGGTGCTCATGACGTGGCAAACGTTTCCCGACAGCAGTAGCTATGACCCCAAGTCAAAGAAGTACAACAGGAACACTGATGCGTTCAACGACCTCGAGGCTGCCGGCATTGACGTTGCATGGAGTAGGCAGGAGTTCCCATATACCCACCAGAAGTCAGTTGTCGCTGACGCCGGGACGGATAGCGGTGTTGCCCTAATAACTGACTACAACTACCAGCCTGGCTACTTCGGCGTGATCGACCCCAAATACCCGAATGAGGGCGGCACACGCGGCTTCAACATCAAAATGTCGGATCCAGCAATAGTCGCCGAGATGACGAGGGTCTTCGATGCTGACTTCCCGCCATTCTCGGTGGGGTCGCCCTATTCCGTTCCCGACCTGGTGTGGAGTCCAACGACCCCTCAATTCGAGGGAGAGGCACCCGGAAACTCCGGAACGGTCTTACCCGCGCTGATCGAATCCGCGCAGCAGACTCTAGACGTCTACATGCTCATGTCGGATCCCAACAACCCACAACTCGCCCAACTCATCCAAGCTGCGCGCCGCGGCGTGAACGTTCGTGTCTTGACCAACTGTGGCAGATTCGTTGCAGATACCGATGTGCAGAACCTTCGGGATGCTGGGGCCGAAATCCAGTTCGACCCGACCTCTCCACTGGGAGCCGACAAGTCCCTATTCATCCACACCAAGAGCCTTATCGCCGACTACAACACCAACGCCGCAGTCAGCTACGTGGGATCCGAGAACATATTCCTCGAGCAGTCGCTAGCACAATTGCGGGAAGCGGGCATCATCCTCAGGGACTCCGACACGATTAAACCGATCAACCAGACATTCGCGACCGACTGGGCGACGAGCTCACCGGAATGCTCCCAGGGCAACGCCAAAACCAACGATCAACTAGCCAAGCGACTGGGAATGCTTCGTTAACGATTCCGCCCGGTAGGCGCCAAGATGTGCCGCGAAATGCGCACCTTCATGGGCAGGCCAAACGGCTATTCGTCAGATTGGATTGCTCACTTTCTGCGTCGCCGTCCGATGGTCAACCGCCAAGGTGGACGGGCACCACCGAGACCGGTGCTATCGGTGGTGCCAAGCGGTTGCATGTTGAGCATGGCTAGTTGCCCTGGAGTAGCGCTCGCTAGTCTCACCAAGACGGGGTCCCGGTAGTATCGGCCGATTTTCCAACGGCGGATTCAAGGGGTCGACGCAACGACGCCTTAAATCCGCCCACCATTACTCCTACTCCCAAAACCCCGAGTCCTGGGGCACCTGAGCGTGATTGCCGGTTTCGGACGGCTTTCCGCTTCGCCACCTGGTCCCAAGCCCTAGGGCTGGGTGGTGAGCATGGTGAGGATATCGCCTTGGATGTTGCTGTACCACTGCAGAGTGAGGCCTTCTTCGCGTAGTTGGTCGGTGGCGCCGGTGGCGGCCGGCACGGTGGCCATGGCGCGGCCCCACTGGTTGTTCCAGTGCAGATACGACGCGTCGATGCCTCGGGAGCCGAGTTCGGCAGCGACAGTGTTGGTTTGTGTCGTGGCGACATCGACCTGGAGGTCGAATGCGCGCTGATTGGTGATCGCCAGTTTGGAGTCGGTGGCTTGGCTGGCGGTGATTTCGGTGGTCGCTTCGGAAGCGGCGACGAGTTCAGTACCGAGAACAAAATACGAGAGTGCGGAGGACAGCCGGGTGAGCACCGCTGCCTGATCGTTGCTGTCGGCGGTGGGCAGCCCGTTGAGCCGTGCCTCCAGCACTTTGGCGGAACGGAGCGCGTCGGTTTCGGTTGTTGATTCGGCGGCGGCGGTGCGTCGGAAGTACTCCAGGTTGGCGGCTCCGGCCTCCGACAGCAGGTTGGCGTAGGCGGCCAACTGCTCCTGGCCCTGCGGTGGAACACCGGCCGAACCGGGGCCTCCCAGCGTTCCAACCGATGTCACGCAGATGGGTAGGTAACGGTCAAGGTCGTACTGGGCGTTGGCGAGGTCTGAGGCGATTTGCCCGAGTTCCTCGGGCCTGGTCGAGGTGGCGGGGTCGGTGAGGAATGCTGCCGCGCTCGCCGCGATGGCGTATGCATCGGTGCCCCAACTCAACGCGTCAGGTAACGCCGCAATCTGCTCCACCGTGTTCACTTGTGTGGCCGCGAACTGCGCGGTCAAGTCCGCCGCGGTTTGCGCCAAACTCGTTGCGCTCGCGGTCAGGACATCCGCTCGCGTCGTAAGGTCGGTTCTGGGATCGAGGGCGGCAATTCGCGCGTTCCAGCCAAGCAGCGCCCGCTCTGTGAGGGTCGAGCGGGCGAACGCGTCGCTGTTGCGACCCTCGGCCAGAAGTTGTGGCACGCGGTTTTGTGCGACCTCAACTGAACGCTGCGTTCGCTGCCGCAGTTGCTCAGAAGCGGGCGTCGACGCGGGCGCAACATCCATCGACGCCAGCCGTTTCATCGAGAATGCCGTCTGTTCCTGAAGTAGCGCAGTCAACTCTTGATTCAACGGCGGGATTTCCGAGATCACTGCATCGGCGGTTTCGCCAGTGATGCGTGCGAGCGCCTGGCGAACCGAACGAACCTCGACAACGTCAACGCCGAGGTCCTCTCCTTCTTGGACAACATCAACTGTCGTCGACGTTCGCGGATCAACCGAGTAGCGCTGACCCTCAGGTATCAACACGGTCTCCATGCCAGCGCTGGCTGCGGCGCGCAGCTTCTCGGGGATCCCCCCAACGGGGCCGATCGCGCCGCTAGGCAAGATTGTTCCTGTCATCGTTACCTCGGGATTCAGCGACGACCCGGCCAGATCGGCCAGCACCCCAACCGTCATCAGCCCCCCTGCCGATGGCCCATCGATCGACTCGCCCACACCAAAATTGACACTCACACCACGAGGATCGACACCAGATCCCAACGTGCCCACAGTTGCCGCAGACCATGCGGCCGCGTTCCAAACATCACCCGTGGAAGCGGCTCGGAGGCCGTCAAGATCCACCGTGAAGTCAGAACCTGACCCCGCGGTGGTCGCGATTGTGACCGGGGTGAGCCCGCTGTCGAAGCTGCCATCCTGCTGTTTTCCGTACCAGAGGGCGTTGACCGTCGTTTCCTGTGACTCGGCGCTCAACCCGCAGCCACCGACGACCAGGCCCGTCACCACAACGATTCCCGGCCACATCGAAATCGACAACTTGGATCTCACCTCCATGACGCTACTGCAAACATGGTTGAAGCAGTTGGTGCACCTGGTGTATTTTGATCGCATTGATTGGCAGCTTCAGGCGGCGAACGGTCAATCCGTCCTCGTAGGGTGAATCTTGTTCACGAGACTAGAAACGGAACTCATGACCAGGAACGAAAAGCGCCCGCCACCTACAGTGCGCCCAATGGCAAAATTCAAAATTGGGGTCGCCTCAGAAAACGGGAAAACAGTCCGCGCCAGCTTTGACCGGTGGGGCCAAACCGTGACCTACACCGACGTCGGCGAAAACACCACAAGCACCGCCTACAACATCGCCGGACAGACCTCCATGCAGTCCTCCGTCGGGGAAACGTCCACCTTCACCTACGACACCGCCCGCGACGGGTCCAGTCTCGGTGAACACCGGGGCCTGGTCACCGGGCAAAACGATTCGGTGTGCGATTTCGGATCCTGGTCTGTTAGCTATGCACCGACCGGGGGACCGGCCCAGGTGGTGGCCGCCAACGGGGTCCGCACCACCCAAACCTACGGCCCAGCTGGGGAACTGCTGACCCGCAACTACGCCGATCACACGGGGGCTGCTCTGTTCGCGGGATGGACTCAGGAGTACAACATCCATGGCCAAATCGTCACCGAAACCGGACCGGCAGAGAACGGGAGCCACCTTCCGCCAACCTGACACTTACACCTCGGTGTTCGGATTTGATACTGCCGCCAGACTCGTCACTGACTCTTTCACTCCCACCTCCGGCACCGGGGCTACCACCCGCGCCTACGCGTTGAACGCGGACTCCAACCGCACCACCTCACCACGACAAGCCCGCGCGACACCTCGACGGTGGCAACGACGTTCGACACCGCCGACCGGGCCCGCTCTGTCACCCGCACCGGCACAGGTGCCGGAACCGGTGTTTACGAATACGACTCCTACGGAGAAACCCTGTCGCTACCAGCAGTCGACGGTGGGGATGAAGGCGGCACATTCACCTGGACAGTGACCGGACGAACCGCGACCCAGGGCGCAACTGGCAGCTCGGTTGCCGCGAGTGCGCGGGAAGCCCTCGATCTCACCCCAGCAACACCGCAGCCACCCGAGACGCCAGCGGCGGATGCCACCGACACTCAAAGTCAACAAAAACTTGACAAACTCGTGTCCGGGTTGGGTGAGGCGTCCACGGATACTGTGGTGGTCGCTGACGATCCGACAGGGCGACGATCCACGTTTACCCACACCTTCTTCAAGGACGACACCGAAACCGACCCAGAAGCGGGTGTCTTGGGTATTGACTACGTGTATAGCGATTCCGGTGACTCACCGGAACGCATGGACATGACCGTAACCATCGCCGGCGCATCCGTAGGAACCATTGACCAGGTCTTCACCGATGCCCCGACCGGGGGACTGGGCATCACCACCAGCACGACGGTGGCTGAAGAAGACGACGCCACTGACGGTATCGACGTGGATGCCCCAGACTGGTGGCGGAACCAGACCACCACCCGTGAGGCCACTCTCAATCTGTCCAACCCCCACGGCGACATCGCAGCGTCCATTTCGAACACCAGCAACGTTGATGCCGACGAGGCCTACGGTCTCACCACGTACAGCCCGTTCGGAGAAGTAACCGGTGGTCTCGGCGGCGACGCCGTCTACGGCTGGGAAGTAACCAACCAACGCGACATACTCAACACCAACAACCTCATCGCCATGGGAGCCCGCTCCTACAACCCCACCACAGGCAGATTCCTCACCACCGACCCTATCCCCGGCGGAAACGCCAACCCATACATCTACCCGTCCGACCCCATGAATGGCCGAGACCTTAGCGGTTTGGCTCTGGAATCGTTTGTAGGAAAACGAGAGCAGCGGGCTTGCAAAAGACAGGGCGCGTACCGCTGCCCTCTCTGTCAGGCTGGTGAGTACGTCCAGTCTTCGGCGGTGATGCCAGGCAGGGGTGTGAAGTGTTTGAGGTTGCGGGTGATGACGATTGCGTTGATTGTTCTTGCGTGTGCTGCGATGAGTAGGTCGTTGCCGTCGACTGGTTGGGCGGCGCGTTCGAGTTCGGCGCGGAAGTGTCCGTAGTGGGCCGCCGCTGCTGTGGGTAGTGCTTGAAGTTCCAGGTGGGCGAGTATTCCGCGCACGTTGCGCGCCAGCGTGGTTGCCTGGGGCTTTTTCGCTAACCCGAATTCGAGTTCGGCGGCCACGATGACGCTGGTGGTGCGTTGTTCTGGTGCGAGGTCCAGAACTCGTTGGCTGAGTAGGCCTGCGGGGTCTCGGGCCATGTCGGACACGGCGTTCGTGTCCAGAAGAATCAGCGTCATAGGTTCACGTCGCCGAGGGCGGGTGTGCGCGGGTCGTCGTCCCAGCCGTCGAGTTCTGAGGCAGGGATGGGTGAGCCGGTGATCGAGTCTAAGAATGCTGCGAGTGGGTCGATTCCGCCCCTGCTCGGGGTGATGGTGATGCACTCCCCTGAGCGGACCAGGGTTACTTCCCGTATCCCGCTATCTGGGCTGATCCAGTCGGTTGGGAACCGAACCGCCATGTTTTGGGCGTTGCGGAATAGTGCCGCTGTTCGCGTGTTTTCGGTGCGTGTTTTCGACATACCAAGAGGGTAACATATGGCGCGTACATATGGGTCGTTGTATGTGGTCGTGGCCGCCGCCGTTATGGCCCATTCTGTAGGAGAAGGCCCGGCAATTGGTTGAGGCGGTGACGGCCTGGTCTTTCCGGCGATTAGTTCTCTAGTTGTACTTACCAGTGAGGTTGGTAACGCGTTCTGAGGGTGTGGAGCCGCCGAGGGCGGTGTGTCCGCGGTGGTGATTGTAGCTGTGGATCCAGGCTTGGTAGTCGCCTTGGCGGGCGGATTCTGAGGTGTATGGCTTGGCGTAAGCCCATTCTTCGAGCAGGGTGCGGTTGAAGCGTTCGACTTTGCCGTTGGTTTGGGGGCGGTAGGGGCGGGTGCGTTTGTGGGTGATCGCGTCCCCGAGGGCGTCGGCGAACACCTGTGACCTGTAGGCCGATCCGTTGTCGGTCAGGACGCGTTTGACGGTGATCGCGCAGCTTTCGAAGTAGGTGTTCGCTCGTGTCCAGAACGCGGCGGCGGTTTCCTTTTTCTCGTCGTCAAGGATTTCGGAGTAAGCCAGCCGGGAGCAGTCATCGACGGCGTTGTGCAGTTTGGAGTAGCCGGGCCGGGACTGTTTCTTAATCTTGTTTCCGGCCTGGCGCCCGTGGACGCGGTGGCCCCCGCCTTCGGGGATTCGGGCGAGCTTTTTGACGTCCACGTGGACCAGGTCGCCGGGGGCTTCATGCTCGTAGCGCACAGCTCGCTGCTTGCGGACGCGGCAGCCAGTGGCCGGGTCGGTCCAGGTCAGCCGCGGGCAGCCGTAACGGACCAGCACTGCCTGCACCGTGGAAACAGGAAGCCCGAGACGGTAAGCGATGCGGTGCGGGCCAAGCCGTCGTGACACCCGCAGCCCAACGATGCGCCGCTCCGTGGCCCGCGCCGTGCGGGCCGGGCTGTAATGCGGTCGGCTGGAACGATCCTCCATCGCGGTCGTGCCGTGCTCGCGGTATCGATCAGCCCAGCGTTTCGCGGTCGGCACGGACACGCTGAACCGGCCCGCGGCAGTGCGCAAGGACCATCCCTGATCAACAACACATCGAGCCAGACGCAGCCGTCCGGTCGGGGAAAGCGGGACGTTACGGTGGGACATGAGGGCCTCCTCGGCATAGGTGCGTTTTCGCAATCCACACCGTGCCGGGAGGCCCTCACCCATTCAAGATCGACACACCGTTACCAACGTCCCTGACAAGTACAGCTAGGCAGGATGACCTTGCGCGCGAACTCGCAGCAGACGCGGCGGAGGCGGAACTCACCAACAGGAACGTCGTTCGACGTCACCTTGACCGTCGGCGGAACGCTCGTCTCGGGCACCCTCGTTGCTAACCACGTCTGGATGCGCCGCCATCAGGCGATGTTCGAACAAGTACCCGGCGGCACATCTCACTTCGTTGATGGCAATTCCAGAGTGCCCTCCGACGAGAAAGCTCTGTGGCGCGGCCGCCTGAGTAAAGTTGGCGGCTGGACATTCGGTCGGCTGGGCCCGCAGCCAGACGGATACGACGATGGAGCTCCCACCGCCGAATTCCGTCACGCGCTAGCTGAGCGCGGGTAAGCCTCGCGCTAGTCGCAATCCGTTGGCGAATATGCGGCGCACTTTCTGGGACCTCTTGAGCCACGCCGCAGAACCTCTTCACCGGTACCGAGCGCGAACACGCCAGGATTGTCCCCAGGAATACAACGAGGGCCCGGCTCCCCGTGGGGTTTACCTGACGGCCCTGGCGTTGCTGCGTGGCTGAATCCGAAGCCCCAACCGACGCTCGTTGCTGTTCGAGAAGTAGTTACTTATTCTTGACCTTGACGGTCGTGGTGACGACCTTGTTCTTGTACTTGGCGACGACGGCCCACGTCCCCTTCTTGGGGAACCTGATGGTAGCGACGGCACGCTTGTTGCTCTTAATCGGAACCCGCTTCTTAATCACGGTGTTTCCACGGATGAAGCGGTAGGTGACGTACCGTTTCGCGTCTCCGCGAGGCGTAATCAACCTGAAGCTGGCCTTGAACTTGACCTTCTGCGAGCGCCCCTTATTTGGCTTCCATTTGGCGACGGCCTTGCTCGCCCACAGGAAGGTGCCGTTCCTGTTGACCGTGCACTTGGTGTTGGTTGTGGGGTCAACGATCACGTAGCCGTTCTCCGGCGCGTTCTCTGCGCACTGGTTCGCGGTAATCCGCGGTGTCGGCGCGGGCGCAGCGGCGGCCGAAGACATCCCCGACGCAACCAGACCGGCGGCAAGGCCAGCGGTCAGGAAGATGGCGGCAGGGCGCCCAGCAGACTTGTACATGGTGTCAGGCTAACCCACGAGCACGCGGAAGCGAAGCTGGATTGGGGAAAGCTGCGACCCAACTGCAGTAGTCTTTCTAGATTGTGCTCGCTTCTTGTGGTCTTCTTACCCCAAAGATCAAGAAGTGACGGCGAGCATGGGGGCGAGCTCGGCCTCAGCGTCGGCCTTGAGCTTCTCGGCAAACTCCCGCGCGGCAGGATTCACGCCGTCCGCTAGCTCGGCGTCGGACACTGCGATCACCCCAGCGAGGTGCTCCTCGACGGCCTGGGAGACCAGCGTTTGCAGCTTCTGGCCATTAGCAACGGTGATCGCCTCGATCTGACGGCCGGTCAGCATCCCTGGGGGGTCCGGGGCCTCGCTGTTACTGCGCCCCCAGCTGATGAGCCAGCCATTGGCCAACACGATGCGCTCGTTGGCGGTTCGGCCCAGACCTTCAAGAGCCGTCGCCGTTGCCTCGTCGTCGGTCTTGGCCGTCAGGATGTCGGTCAGCGAGACAAGCTGCTCGTTGAGGCTGATGGTCTGGTTGGCGAAGATCGAGTCCTGTTGGTTGTTGGCCATCGGGTTGCTTGATACCTGCGAACCCGAGCCGCCACTTGAGCCCGAACTGCAGGCACCAAGAACGCCCACCCCGAGCCCAGCGATGGCAAGCGAGCAGGCGGCGACCGCTGCCTTACGTCCAACTGTTCGCATCAGGTCTCCTAGGTGGGCGTGTTGGTCGACGTCGGGGTGACATCGTGGGTGGCGTCGTGGGTGGCGTCGGACTTCGCCCGCTTCTTTGCCTTCCGGTCTGCCTTGGTCTGGCCGTACCCGTAGCCGTACCCGTAGCCGGCGTTGTACCCGTAGTGGCGCTTGGCCGGGACCGCGTTGAGGACGGTTCCCAGGAGTCGGGCGTTGACCTGCTCGAGGCCAGCGACCGCGCGCAGGACGTCGTCCTTGCTGGTCTTGCCGTGGCGCACGACGAGGATCGCGCCGTCGGCCTGAGCCGCCAGGATCGCGGCGTCCGAGACGGCCAGTAGCGGCGAGGAGTTCAAGATGATGACGTCAAAGCGAGCCTTGAGATCGTCCAGGACGGTCTGGAGTTGGTGGGATCCCAGGAGTTCGCTCGGGTTCGGCGGGATCGATCCGGGGGGTAGCACGCTGAGCAGGCCGCGTCCCCAGGGCTGGATCACGTCGTCGAGGGTGCGCTGACCGGCGAGCACATCGGTGAGGCCGATACTGCCGTCGATGTCGAAGTACTCGGCGATCCGCGGGCGGCGAAGGTCTGCCTCAACCAGGCAGACGGACTTGCCGGATTGCGCCAGGGCGATGGCCAGGTTGCAGGCGAGGGTGGACTTGCCGTCCGCCTGCTCGGCCGAGGTGACAACGATGGCGCGCAGCGGATCGTCGACGCTGACGAACTGCAGGTTCGCGCGGATAGTTCGGTAGCCCTCGGAGTTGACGCTTGTGGCATCGAGGGCGGCGAGAGCACGGTTTTGGTTGTCGTCCATTAGGACGACGGCGCCGAGGGATGGGGCTTGGGTGAGTTGCTCGAGTTCGGTGGGGGTGGAGACGGTGGTGTCGAGGGTCTCGCGCAGGAGTGCCCAGGCGATTCCGAGGCCGAGGCCGAGCATTAGGCCGAGGGCTAGGTTGATACGGGTCTGGGGTGAGGATGGAGCGCCGGGCGGGGTCGCCGGGTCGGTAAGCGTGACCTTCACGGGGGACGTTGACGTGGTTGTCGGTGTTTCGAGGGCCTCGATGGTCCGGCCGAGCTGTACGGAGACCGCGTTCGCGATCTCGGCAGACACAACGGCGTTGGAGCCGTTCGCGTTGACCAACAGAAGGACAGTCGCCGGCGGGTTGGTCGCCGAGACCTTCTCCGCGAGCTGCTGGGAGGTATACGGGAGGTTGAGCTCTTGGATGACTGGCTCAAGGACCTCAGGGGAAGACACGATCTCGGTGTAGGACTTCACCCGTTGCGCTGCGAACTGTGCGCCCGACAGTGGGGATGTGCCGTCAGCGCTCTCCCCGGTAAGTGCAACAAAATTCTGGGTACTTGCGGTGTATACCTTGGTCGCCGAAAAGGTATATGCGGCCGAAGCGAGCATCACGACCAGAGTGATTCCCAAGACCGACAGCCAACGCCTGCGAACGGCAGAAAAAAGATTCTCAGGATTCAACTCGGCTACCAATCTTTGACACTTGAGCTCCCAGACGTCGAAACTTTCTCACCAATCTACGGCACCTGGTTCTGGACGACTGCCGCTGCGCTCTGTCCCCAACTCTTCCGAGAGTCTGGGACTTGTTTCGACTTCCCAGGATACAGAGGAAGCCCAGAACGAGTTTCACTCACCGAAGGACGAGAGCGACGCAATGACATGGGCGACCTTGTCATCGCTCAGATGTTCACCAATCGGAAGGCTAAGAAGCTCCGCACTCCAAGCGGTCGCATTGGGCGTCGCAGGTGCGTCGTCATCTAGGTAAGGAGGCAACTGTGGAAGGGCCGTCGGGTAGTGAATTCCCGTTGCCACCCCGCACCGCTTGAGGTGCTCTCTCAACGCGTCTCGCTCGCTGGATCGGATCACGTACAAGTGATACGAATGGAGTGTGTCAGCGTGAATCGGTGGCAAAACCAAATCCGGAAATCGAACCAGTGCCGCACTATACCTACGAGCCACCTCTCGGCGCCGATTCAACCAGCTTGGAAGGTGTCGCAACTTAACCTCAAGCACGGCGGCTTGTAGCGAGTCCAGACGGCTGTTGCGACCCTCGATTTCGTGATCGAACTTGGAAAGCCGTCCATGATTCGCTAGTCGGCGTACCCGTTTCGCCAGCTCACTATGGTTCGTCAATACGGCTCCGCCGTCACCGTACGCGCCCAGGTTTTTCCCCGGATAGAAACTGAAAGTTGATACATCGCCGAAGGAACCGACACGCTGCCCGTCTATTTCCGCCCCGTGAGCTTGTGCACAATCCTCTACCAGCTTTATCCCCTTGGCAGCCGTGAGCCGCAAGATCTGAGGCACGTCAGCTGGCTGGCCGTATAGGTGAACGGCAATCACAGCCGAGGTTTTTGGCGTGATTCGGCGCGCCAGATCATTAGCGTCTAGGTTGTAGTAGCGGTCAACGTCTGCGAACCTCACTGTGAATCCTGAGTTTGAGACGGCTTCCGCAGTTGCCACGAAACTATTCGCCGGGACCACGACTTCAGAACCGATAGGAAGGTCGAGCGCCGACAGCGCAAGTTCCAGTGCATCGGTCCCGTTGCCGACGCCAACGCAATGCGAAACTCCTTGGTACTCAGCAAACGCGCGCTCAAATCTATCTACGGCGGGTCCGCCTATGTATGATGACTTGGCGTGAGTCGCACGCCAGACTTCATCCATTTCGTCTTTGAGGCTTTCGAATTGACTCTCAAGATCGAGGAACTTGACGTCCATAAAATAACCCCTCTCTACACGACCGTCGAAGGCCCAAGGAATGGCGACGCGTCGTGTCGATCACTCCGCAAAGCTACACTCATACCCGCAAGATCTTGAACAGTCAACCGCGATTGGACCATCAAAATGCTCAGGTTTGCTCTCGTCGGCTGCGGCCGCATTGCGGTCAGACACGCTGAACTTCTAGGCGCTCAGCACGTTCCGGGGGCCGAGCTTGCCGCTGTCTGCGACCTCGACATAGCCAAAGCTCGGGACCTTGGGACTAAGCACGGCGTCCCCTACTTCGACAGCATTGGTTCCATGATGTCGTCTGAAACCCCGATCGACGCGGTCAGCGTCCTGACTGAAAGTGGCAATCACGCAAGCAACGTGCTGGAGCTCGCGCCGTTCGGTCTGCCACTCCTCGTGGAGAAGCCCATGGCTCTCACTTTGGACGACGCGGATGCGATGATCCGCGCATGTGCCGAGAACGACGCACGATTGTTCGTCGTCAAGCAGAATCGGTTCAATGTGCCGATCGTGAAAGTACGCGACGCACTCGAATCCGGACGCTTCGGCAAGATGGTAATGGGCACCGTAAGAGTGAGGTGGTGTCGCCCACAAGAGTATTACGATCAAGCAGATTGGCGCGGGACATGGGCATTGGACGGTGGAGTCCTCACCAATCAGGCAAGCCATCACATCGACGTGCTGGAGTGGATGCTGGGCGAAGTTGAAAGCGTATTCGCGATGTCGAGAACCGCTCTGGTCGATATCGAAACAGAGGACACGGCAGTTGTTGTGCTCCGTTTCGCGAGTGGCGCTCTCGGAGTCATCGAAGCAACGACCGCAACCCGACCAACCGACCTAGAGGGTTCGCTCTCACTTCTGGGTGAGAACGGAACGGTAGTAGTTGGTGGATTCGCATTGAACGAACTACAGACCTGGCGGTTCAAAGATGGACCTGACGACGAGGAAGAGATGGCGTCGAAGTTTTCGGTCAACCCACCCGACGTATACGGTTTCGGACATAGGACCTACTACGAACACGTTGTAGATTGCCTGCAATCTGGAAGACCTCAGCTAGTCGACGGATTAGAGGGTCGAAAGAGTCTGGAACTCATTTCCGCGATCTACGAGTCGATCGAGACTGGCACTGAGATCTCGCTAAGGTTTCGAGCCAAGGAATGTCGATTGGGACTAGCGTGACGATCGGGATAGTTGGCGGTTCAATGAGATTGGTGGCTAAGAATGGGCACAACTCGGATAGCAGAGATCCGCGACGTCGTATTCGGCAAACATGTCAAAGTCATTGAGCCGGCAAATCTATATGAGTGCATGATCGGCGATGAGTCATTCGTCGGACCGTTCACGGAGATTCAATCTGGCTCCCGCATTGGGGCACGTTGCAGAATTCAATCCCATACCTTCATTTGTTCAATGGTGTCTATTGGGGATGACTGCTCCATCGGTCATGGCGTGATGTTCACAAACGACCGTTACCGGGGCGGCGCGGCGAAGGGCGACCACACCAAGTTGGAGGAGACTGTCATTGGTAAAAGAGTGTCCATTGGATCCAATGCCACAATCCTTCCTGTGAAGATCTGTGACGATGTCGTCATTGGCGCCGGTTCAGTTGTCACTCGCGACATCGTTGCCCCCGGAACCTACGCCGGGAACCCTGCGCGCCACATCCCGCAACCTCACTAATTCCTGCTCTGACAGCCCCGTGTCTTGCTGCAACCCGCGGATTGTCGACCAAATCGCATCGACGATCTTGCTCGATGCGAGGGCACCTGCGAGTACCATCACTGAGACGCGAACCGTGACACGCGTAAGAATGAACTCGACTGGACCTGATGGAGTTGCTGAATGAACTGGTCATTCAGTCGCCCAGAGCTTTCGCGGGGGAGTCTCGCAATAGCGCAGGTTGCGTCGGGCTCAGCGCTGGCCAAAGGCCTGGGGATCGCAGCGATCCCGATTCTAAGCCGCATCTACTCCCCTGAGTCCTTCGGCGTGTTCTCGGTAATCCTCGGTCTATCAGCAACCGCAATCGTCCTAGCGACGCTTCGTCTTGAGCTCGCGATCCCGATGTGCGTCACAGAGCCCGAGTACCAGCAGGTGACACGTACCGCTCTTCTCTCATCATTCACGGTCGGCGCGGTACTAGTTCCCATCGTTTGGATTCTTTGTGTCCCGTTTGGCCAAACGTGGGCATTAGGCCTCCTGCCCTGGCTCTACCTCCTAGGCCCCCTCGTGGTCGTGACCTCATGGTTTCTGATTCTGAGTAGTGCCCTGATCCGCGAACGAGACTACAAGGGCGTAGCGAAGCGAGACATCGCGAGCAGTCTCGGGTCGATTGTTGGGCAGATTGCGCTCAACCCCTTGCTGGCGAACGCGGGCGGTCTCATCCTCGGTCAGATGCTCGGGAGAACCGGTTCGATCTGGGCTATGCAACGACGCCTACGCATTCCAATGCGAGGTATTGCAAGCTATCGCCAGAGTTGGCGAAGCTTAAAGGCGTACAGGATCTACCCGATCTACTATGTGCCCGCGGGACTGATGAACTCGCTGGGTGGCCAGCTCCCAGTACTTCTTTCCGCACTCTGGTTCGGACCAGAGATCGCCGGATTCGTCGGGATGTCAGTCCTGCTTGTGGCCGCCCCTGCCGCGCTCGTCAGTGCGTCGGTGGAACAAGTACTAAGAGGAGAGCTTGCCCAGGGGCAACGGGACGGGGCGAGAAACGGACGAAGGATTTGGCTTCGATCTTTCAGGGGTCTGCTCCCGCTTGCTTCACTGATCTTTCTGGGATGCGTCTTTGTGGCTCCGTGGATATTCCCAATCGTGCTAGGAGCCAACTGGGAACAAGCTGGCTCGTTCGCGAGGGCAATGGCTCCATCCCTCGCTACTGGATTCCTCGCAACACCTCTGCGAGCGCCACTGATTGTTCAAGGGCACGCTCGCCGCAATCTCGCGATCGATGCGGCCCGGGTCGTATCAACCGGCGGCTTTGGAGCAATCGCGTATGCGCTTTCCGGATCACCCACACAAGTCGTCGCTGCGATGTCCATCGGCTTGGCCACAAACTACCTAGCGACTCTGGCTATTTCGTGGCGATGCGTCCGGTGATGCCCAGCGGCCTCTTCTGAAAATGCCCGTTGCGACTATTCTGAGCCAGCCGGAGAGTCAAGTAGTCTAGGACGAGATGAGCAGAATGCTGTCAATTCAGGTGTACGCATCGAACCTCCACAGTGGGGGCGGAGCTACCGCCTCGGCGACTGCGATCAACGCCATCGTAAGAACGCTGGTCATGGAGCAGTCGTCCCTCCTCGCTGAAATGGAATTCCGCATTTCCACGACCGTCTCGAGAGAACTACTTGACGATGTCCGGCGAAACGCTCGAACGGTGGTGAGAGACGACTACCCGTTGAAGTCCCTGGGACGAGGGCTCGGTTACCGACTTGACCGACGGTTGGTGCTACTTGGCCCTGACTATCGCGGCACCCGTGCCGATACACAAACTTGGACCGTTGCGATGGCGAGATCCTCAGCGTGCACCGGTTGGCGAAGCCCCAGCCCACGGCCAACTAACGGGAACAGAGGGAACCTCTTCAGTTGCCATGCGAATCGCTCGCCATTTCGGTCACCTGGACCAGCGTAAATCATGCTGGGGGCAGGATAGTCACCCTCGAATGGGCTTTGATAGGGCGGTTCTCACCAGATAGGAGCCAAGCTGACAGTTCTCGATCAACAGAATCCGCTGCAGCCGCCTTGGTGGTCGCGCTTGTTGATGAAGACGCGATGATTCTGCACGTCGATGGGTCCGTCTGGTCCTCAACGGCGAACGATCATTCGAGCCGACCCTTGAGGGCTGCAGCAGGAAAGACCGAGGCTCGTAGAAAGCCTGGTAGATGCTCTCGTGGCACAATCACATCGCGCGATCCTGCGGATATTTCGCGCGCAGGTGTCGTGAGATCTGCTGTGGGCTCCAACGTCGGGGAAGCAGCTCACCCACAAGCTGCTCCAGGCTCTCGTCCTCCTCGACTCGCCGCATCCGGGGGGCGGGGCCGCCTCACGGTCGCCACGCGGTGAGCGTGGAACGGGCGGGAGTCGCCATCGGTAGTGCTGTTGCGACCAAGCTCTCGGGTGACGGTGGAAGCGGCTCGCCCAATCCGTTCAGAGATCTGCCTGATATTAAGCCCCTCCTCTTTCAGATCGGCGATCTGAACCCGATCTTCCTGGGTTAGATAGCGAGTACTGATTCGTCGGACCTCCAGCCGATCCAAGGGTTCAACGAATCCGACCACCTTCCCCTTGGGATCCGCGTGCCCAGGTGGCGCCTGCGGTTCGCGATATCCCGATTTCTCGAGAAGCGCCCCGGACACTCCGTAGAAGAGGGGAGCTCGAACCTGATGAGCTGGCCGGATTCGAAGATACAGAGATTCCGTCTTGGATCGAAGAGGTGGTCATCTCATCGACAGATTCAGCTGGGTCTGATGCTCCATGTCAGCATTGACACCAATAGACACTTGCCGTTGACATAGCGGCGAATCGAACTTGTATGCTGACACAGCCTGAGCTGTCTCGATGAGGAGTCGGGCGTTGCACTCCCGCCGGATTCTGGCCCCTGGCTATGACTTGTACAGGGGTTACGCCCCGGAGGGTAGGAGGTAGATCCTCCGCGGGAATTCTAGCTACTGGGAGTTGCTTGTGGGGAAATCGTCTTCGGCTTCGCTCCTACTAGTCGCTGATGGCACCAGTCCACATTCGGTTTCGTGGGCTCATGGCGCTGCAGAGATTTTCCCACGAGTGACATTGTTGTCCAGCCGGAGCAGCCAAAGACCGAACTCCCTACCCGAGAACGTTGAGTGGATTAGTGGTGGGGGCCTGAGGTCGGCTAGATCGCATCTCGGTCGTCTGGCTCGAGGAGCGGGTTCAGACACGCAGGCGGTGAAAGGCGCTAAGCCTAGTCGCCTCGTCACGATCAGGCACGGTATCGAGCTTGCGACGGCACTCACATTGAATACGGCTATCCGCCGCACGCTTGAGCACGCCAGCTTCTCACTTGTGCATGCGCTCCGTCTCCCGTGGGAAGGCATAGCATCGGCCGGGTTGCGTCAACCGTTGGCGCCAACGGTGTTGTCCCTTTGGGGGTCAGACCTCTACAGTCAGGCCAATTCGTCCCCGACCCTAGGCCGCCTTTCGAAGCGAACTCTGGATCGGGTAGTTGGCCTGACAGCCGACTGCACTCGCGACATTCGCTTGGCACACGAATGGGGCCTGCCGGAGACCGCAGTGACGGCAGTGATAGCAGGCAACATGGGCATCAAGAAGCTCGATCCGGACTATGCCATCGAATCGCACCCCGGTGAGTTAACTTTCACATGTGTGAGGGGGCCAAGAGATTCCGTGCGCTGGGAGAACATGCTTCAATCCTTCGCTCTATACATCGCGCAGGAGGGCAACCATGATTGCAAGTTGGTGCTGGCCAATTTCGATTCTGAAGACGTTCATCGTCGTGTCAGAGAGTTCGGGATTCAGCAACACACCGAGATCGCAAAGCACCTCAGCATTCAAGCCTATCGAGATCTCGTCACTCGAACGGATGTCATCTTGTCACCGACGGTTTCCGATGGCGTGCCAATAAGTTTACTGGAGTTCATGCAAGGTGGGGCTTCTCCAGTAGTAGGTGACCTGGAGAGTCTGAGCGAATTCCTGACCGATGGTGAAGACGCTGCCCTAGTGAACGCGGACGATGTCGGGAGCATCCTCGCTGGCATGAACATGGTCTCCTCTGTGGAGTTTCAGAGTCGAGCAACTGATCCCAATAGCATTGTCGAACGAAGGTACGGTCGGGAGGAATCGATCACAAGGACTCAGGACTTCTACGATAGAGTTCTCTTTGCTACGGAACGAGGATAGCCGCTAATTGCACTGCATTCATTTGCTCATCTCATTAAGATTCGACACCTGAAACCACTTCCGGGGACCAGTCCACTGTTGCGCCAGCACTTCCCAAGGGCAGCCACCTGCGGGTCTACACCCTCGAAGATTTCCGCACTGTCGAGGCCCGGATCAACACCCGACCCCGCAAGGCCCTCGACTGGGCAACCCGAGCAGGTGAAGTGACCCCGTTTGTGGTGCCAGCCCGTGTTGCTAGTTCTGGCTAGTCTTCAGGGTGGCCGCGTATTTCGCTGGTGGCTGGTTGCCGAGAGCGGAATGTGGCCGGTTCCAGTTGTAGTCGTTCCTCCAGTCTTCAGCGAGTATTTGGGCTTGGATCAGGGTGTCGAGTATTTCCACGGACAACAGTTCGTCGCGCAGGCGTGAGTTGAACGATTCGACGTAGCCGTTCTGCCACGGCGATCCTGGATCGATGAAACAGATGCCAGCGCTGTTGAACCGGCACCAGTCCCGCAGCGCTGCCGACGTTAGTTCCGGGCCGTTGTCACACCGAACGAAGACTGGCGCTCCGCGACGACGTGCCAGGTTGTCGAGCAGGGTCACGGTGGCGTCAGCGTCACAGAAACGACCCACGGTGACGCTGAGGGCTTCGCGGGTGAACTCATCGACGATGTTGCACAGCTTCAAGGTGCGCCCGTCGCTAGTGGTGTCGAACTGGTAGTCGATGGCCCACACCTGATTCGCTGCCGTCGCCGCGAGCCGCTGCGCTGTCGACGTCCCGGCTCGTCGACGTTTCCGGGTGTTCCCCCGCACCCGTAGACCTTCCTCTCGACACAGGCGCGCGACGCGCTTGTGGTTGATGTCGTGGCCTTCAGCTCGCAGCAGCGCACACAACCGTCGATACCCAAACCGTGGCCTCGCCCTGGCCAGATCACGAAGCCGGACCCGTACCGGTTCATCGACAGGCCTCAGTCCTGGGGCGTCGCGGCGTTGTGTTGAGCGTGACGTTCCCAAGACCCGGCAGGCCCTGCGCTGGGAGACACCAAAGTGAGTGATGAGGTGTCCGGTGGCTGCCCGGCGCTTGGCCGGGCTCAAAATTTTCCCTCCGCGATCTCTTTCAGCATCGCCTTGTCCAGCTCCGCTTCCGCGAGCAACTTCTTCAACCGAGCGTTTCCTAACTCCAACTCTTTGAGTCGCTTCGCTTCATCAGCGCTCATCGGCCCGAACAGGTTACGCCACCGGTAATACGTCGCCTCGGTCACTTCCAGGTGCTGGATCACCACCGCTACCGGCGACCCTTCAGCCAGCAGCCGACCAGCCTCACGAAGCTCACGAACGATCTGTTCCGGAGAGTGCTTACGCCTATTCACTCCCGTGTTGTCCTCCACGCCCATACGGGCATCGTGAACCAACAACAGGCCTGGCACCAAATCAGGGGGTCACGTCACCCCGACCTAGGTGCTTTAGTTCCAGTACCTTCGCCACGAAAGAAGTTGCCCTAGTACATAACAAGAAGGAGCTCAATTGCGTTGCGGGGGAACGGAGCTGTTCGACGAAGTTCCATTGACTACATGTGCGTGCGCAGAGTAAGCAGCCAGTTTCTCGATGTCTTGGGCTCGGAAAGTCATATCACCTTCACACACGATGACTAGTTCCGTATCCTCGAACGTGCACGCCTCCGTGAGGGCACCTCGCGATGGACTATCGCTCCCCTAGCGGTCGCCCTTTCAGACGTTGCATCTGAACTGTTGTTATCGACGACAAGTACACGCTGAACCTGTGGGTGATTGATGAAGTCGTCAACCGCTGAGCCAATGCTCTTCTCGTCGTTGCAGCCCGTCAGTGCGACTGTGACCTTGCGACTGTCGATCGGATCATTGAAGACCCTGCGCCCACCGCGCCGTTTTGGAGCGAGCAGGATTGCATCGAAGCCGATCAGTGCGATTCCCAGAAGCACGGGTGCTCCAGCGAACCAGACAATCTGGACGCTGACGAAGCGGTCGACGCCTAGCAGCCCTTGCACTAGCGCAAGTACTGCGCCGAAGACATACACCGCGATTGCGGTCACGAGGATGATGAAGCCCCACATAGCGACTGGTGGTGGCTCTTTCCGCTGCCGATTGTTGGGACGGCGGATCCCAAGCCTCCTAGATTCTACTTCTGCATCACGCATGTGCACCCCTTCTAGAACGACCCCAGGCTACTGCCAACTTTGGCCGCTGTGGGTGACGTCCCTTTATCCCTGAATGCTCGGTTAGCTAGATGCGGTCATCAAGCCTGTTCGCGGCGGAGACATGTCGAAACTCCGCGAGATTATCTGACACAACTGCTGCGATGTCTGCGACTGCTACAGCACCGATTGATCCGTCCGTTTTGGCGGCGACCCACTCCGCTACGGCGAGGGCTGCACTCGCATCCTGCACTGGGGCGACGGTACCCACCCGGGGAAGCCAATCGGACCGGGCTTCTTCTTGCGCGACGAATTTTTCTTCGCGCTTTTCCCCGGCGGTATCGCGAGCTGACCGCACCACAGCGACCTCGGTGCTGGTCCGTGGACGGAAGCTGATTGCGTCTTCCTCAGCGACGAACAGCGGGGTCAACCCCTTTGCGGCTAGGACGCTGGTAAGCGCTGCCTCTAGATCGACCATCCCGGTACTTTCCTCATCGGGAACTACGACGGAGCCGGAGGGTGCCACTGCCGCAATGGCGCAAATCTGCCCAGCCTCGAGGGGCGAGACAAAGTAGCGCAGCGTATCGCTTGGCACGGCTAGCGGTTGCCCGGCCCGCAACCGCATTAGCCAACTCTCAAGAAGTGACCCAGTTGAGAATGCGACGTTCGCAAAACGCGTGGTTGTTGCGTCAGGGTAAGTGCCGAGGATGGCCATTTCCATCAAGCGCTTACTTGCTCCCATAAGGCTCGATGGATCCGCTGCCTTATCGGTTGAAACGACGAAGAGCTCCGCCTCTGGGTTGGCGTTCTTGAGCGATTCGGAGAACCGAACCGTGCCGTTGAGGTTGACCTGGAGCATCCGAAGCAGCGATACCGGCTCTCGTTCGCTCCGGACATGTTTCGCCGCGGCGAACTGGAAGCACTCATGGATTGGATCAAGGTCTGCCCAGAGTCGGTTGATCAGTGGACTAGTGATGTCAACCAGTCGGGGCTCGACCTTGGTTCGAAGCCCAAACTGGGAGGTCGATCGAAGTTGTCGAACTGCCTCGGCGAGCATGTTCTCGGAATTGTCGACGAGCACGATCGACTTTGGCTCGAATTGCAAAATCACGTTTCGCAGCTGGGAGGCGATGAAGCCGCCGCCGCCGGTAAACAAAATGTTGCGCCCATGGACTCGATCCGCGATCTGTGATCTAACTTCGTCGAACGCGTCATCAAACAGCGAGGTTTGGCGACCCGTCACGGCGGCCGAGAGCGTATCGAGTCCCATCTCCTGAAGCATGTCGATCCTTATCGTTGGAAGTGTCTTACCTCTGGTATTGGGCCGAACTCGATTGCAACGATACCGTGAGGCCTTCACCCATGGGATCCGTCTGGGCAAGCGTGGGTTTGCGTGGCGGAATGTTGGAACTGCGCACGGTACTGTGGCGGTCTAATCGTGGAAATGGGGCCGAGGGGGTCACGTAAATGAGGTCAGTGTTCGTTCTGGCAGGTGGGCAGGGCGCCAGGTTGCGTCCGTATACTTTGGTCCTACCCAAACCGCTGATGCCGTTGGGTCAAGAGTCAATTCTTGAGCGGCTACTCAAAGGAGTCGGGTCGGCGAACCCGGTGCACGTCACGGTGAGTATTGGCTACCTTGGCCACCTGGTGGAGGCCGTAATCCGGGACGGGGATCAGTTCGGCCTTCAGGTTAGCTACACCAGGGAGGACGAACCACTCGGTACTGCCGGAGCCATCAACCTCCTTCCGTACGAGCTAGCCGAGGACGATGTCTTGCTCGTCCTCAATGGCGACACCTTGACGAATATCGACTTCGATGGGCTCATGAGCTGGTTTGAAGGCACTGACCTTGATGCGGCAATGGTGTGCGTGGACCGGGAGGTTTCGATTGATTTTGGTGTTGTGAACGCCGATTCCAATGGGATGCTGGTCGACATTGCGGAGAAGCCACAGATCGCCCATCTACTGAGCACCGGTATCAATCTGCTCCGCGGACGGACGCTCGCCCAGCTTGGGGCTGGGCGCGTTGACATGCCCGACTTCCTGATGGGCCTTGTTTCTTCAGGAGCCAAGGTTGCGTGCCACACAACAGACGCGCTCTGGATGGATCTCGGGCGCGCCGATGACTTCACGAAGGCGAACGACATGATTCTGGAGGGGCTGTTGTGAGTAACCCCGGTGACGTGATTCTCATAGGAGCGAGCGGATGGATCGGCCATTCCGTCAAAGAGCGCTTACCCGTGGCGCGGTGCATTAGCGCAAGGGATCTGTTGCGCAGGGAGCTGGACTCCCTGCGCAAGGCTGTGTCAGGCGATGCGCGGCCAACCATCGTGAATCTTGCCACCGTGAAGAGTGGACCCCGGGAACAGATGGCGGCGGTAAACCACTCACTCGTGGCGCAGTTAGCCAAGTTCACGACCGAATTCGGTGGACGCCTCGTCCAGATGGGTTCGGCGGCGGAATATGGGCTCGCCCCGGGCGCTGAATGGGTCTCGCAGGAGACACGCTGTAAACCCACGTCCGACTACGGGATCACCAAGTTTGCTGGCAGCACTAGCGCGCTGGAATGCGAGGGTGGAATTGTTCTTCGACCGCTGAATGTGTATGACAGGCCTCCCCAGGAGGGGAGCCCGTTAGCTGACATCAGGGGCCGAATCCTGGCGGGTGTGCGCTCCCACCAGGATGTCGAGGTGCTGAGCGCAGGAACGCGTCGCGACTACGTAAGTCGCAGTTTCGTTGCTGCGAGCATTGAATGGGCAGTTCGTAACCCTGCCGCAAGGGGAGCCTTCAGCGTCTCGTCGGGATACGCGGTGGGCGTCGGCGAGATCGCAGCAACCACTATCAACCTCATGGGATCTGATGTCCAGGTTGCAGATCTCCAAGTTTTTCCACCGACCACAATCGCGGCTGACCCCCAACCTTGGGGTGATGTGTCAGGCCTGTGGGAGCGCAGTGGCGCGCCTCAGATCGCCGCTGCTCTCGTAGAAATCTAGCTCTTTCGCGTCCAGAGTACGAAGTCCGGCGAAAGCTGGTTCGGGATCGGTTCGTAGTACTCGGCCGTAGCCTCGAACTCCGCGGGGAAGACATCCTCCGAGTAGTCGAGATTGTTCCTGGCAACAATTAGGCCAAGCGGCTCTGTTCGGACAAACTTTCGGAATTCGGACTTGCTGGTCGACGGGAGTATGATCGCGTCTTCGAAATAGCGATGTTCGGACTGAATGCCAACATCTTTGGGCGCGAGGATGGCCAAGTCTGACGGCACTTGATTTCGCGCATATTCGATCGTGTTTGCTAGCCCACGCTCGCCGAAGTAATAGCGGGTTGAGTCGGGGATGATCGGAATACCAGAGTCGCAGTCACAGGAACTATCAGTGCCGCCGTTAACAACCCTGCTAGGCCAACTCGGAGCCAATCCGCGATGGAACGGACCTGACCGCCGTTTGTCTCGATCGCAATCGACAGAAACGCTATGGTCGCAGCTATGAGGCTGATAGCGAGATCAAACGCGGAGACTCTGAGGAGTACCTCGATGCTGGGGAGGCCGTTGCCCGCCCATGTCGTGACACCCATGCGGCTGCTGATTTCGATGTATGCATAGACAGCTACGGTTGTGGTGAGCGTGAACGCTAGGCCGATACCGAACCATCAAATAGCCAAACCCGCGCTGGGAATTGAGTGGGAATCTAGATGCCCTGGATTCGAGCTGCAGCCATCGTGACGTGACCCCCTGATTTGGTGCCAGGCGGTCACGTCACAGGTACTGACCGCAGCGGTAGCCTCACCCTGACCTTCGTGCTGCGACGATCATCCGAATTCGCCATGGAACTCGCCCGGCAACAAAGGGTCAGTATTCAGTCAGCGTTGACAGGTCGGCGCCTCTTCGCCTCAGACCGACCATTTGTTCGGGAAACCGTTGGCGACTTCCCCTCGTCTTTTGATCCGACTTCGCCTAGGGCAATAGCCGACACCATCGAACGGGACGCTGCGCTCCCCCAACCTGGCTGCTATACGAACCCGAGATACGACCCGGAAACCAACGCCCGCCTCTATTTAAATCTACTCGAGACGTGAAAGCGTCGCCTAGTCACGCGGTGCGCGTCTTTCGTTACGAGAACACTGGCGAAGAGGCATCAGCCAGAGATCCCTCGGAGTCGCCGCAAATGTGGAAGTAGTATCGGCTCTTTATCAGCATCGCTATTGCAACGGTGAGTTAGCTGGGCCGCGTATAGCGCTAGTTCTGGTACTTCCTCGACCTCGCTTGTTCATCCAGGGATCTCCATCCGGTGCCAGGAGAATCACTGGAAAGGCCAGTAACAGCCCCGCCGTCAATAGCGCCGTCGAAAGCGACCCGTTCGTGAGGGCGAGAGCCGGACCAATTAGGACAATGATGGGGATGAGTAACGACTTCCCGGCAGCGATCTTGTCAAGAGTAAGCAGGAGGATTGCCAAGACGAGGGATACAAGACCGACACCAATGAGCCCCAGATTCGCGCTGCCGTCAGCCCACAAGTGAGCATTGAAACTGCCCGTCGTTGTCGACGAATAGGTTTGGGCAATCACTTCCGAGATTGGCTGTTGGTAGGGGTTCGGAAGAATGGGCAGAGCTTCAGAGAACAGGCCCTTCGGGTTCGTAGAAAAGTATTCGTAGTAGTAGAACGCCGTCTGGGTTGGGATGAAGAGTGTCCGGAATACAGTTGACGAGAAGAACTCGTTTCCAGGAGTTCTGAATAACAGCGGAATAATGGAGGCGAACAGCGTCATACCGAACGCTGCCCAGGCAAGCGAGAGACTTCGACCGCGCGAGTGCTTGACTGCAAGCGCCACGGCGATCACCACTAGTGCTATGAAGAGGTTAAGCTTGTTAGGAGAAATTGAGTAGGCAAGCAACTGACTACCCAGACCGAACGCCAAGAGGAGCCAATCCCGGGTCGTCACCCCGAGCGCGATCATCAAAGGACTAATGATCTTTACTAGCCAGCTCAGGGAATACAACGAAATCGCGGAACTCCCAGTCTGAGAGAACGCGAACTCGGCTCGGGCTTCGTACATTTCACCCCAACTTGTTATGCCGGAACCGACGCCGAAAGACGCCGCTACGAGTAAGAAGAGGCAGCCGCCTACTCCAAACAGCACCAACCTAAATGTTCCGTATTCGAGACCCGTCCAGCTGACACGGCCAAGATCCAAAGCGCGCGCCGCGAGAACCAAGACAACGTAACCAATGGTGACGGAGACGAGCGCCGAGACCCTAACCGGCTGGTCCAAGTTCGGCATCGTGGGTATGAGAACAAGAGATGGAACAACAACGACGAGATAGAGCATCCAAATAACGAGTGCGGAGGGCTTCGCCATCCATTGTGGCGTGATCGCCCACAAGACCAAGACCAGGACCAAGACGGGAATGAATGACTGAACGTCACCGTACTCGCCGCCGAAACCGATTCGGAAGTACACCTTTACTAGAGGTGATTCGGCCAGCAAGCGGAGCACTATCGCGTAGAGCACTAGTGAGGCCAGACTGACCAGCAGGGTCCGGCCAACGGCTGGTCCGCGCATAATTGGAGGCCGCACCAGGGGTGGTTTCCTTTCCATCAGCTCCCGTTCATCGTTGCGCTTGGATACCGGTTCAACCCAGCAAAAGCGCACTACATCATCGTTAGTTTCGTTGCCAGGTTCGTACCGCACAGTAGATTTCGGCAAACACTACTTCGGGCCACCTAGGGTGGGTCCTCTGATACCTAGCGGTGCGAGCATTTGATCAGCAAAAGACTGCGCTCCCAAAACTCCCGCTAGATCGGCCCTCTCGCCCCTCGCTGCCGCAGGCGGACCCAGCGAGTCCCAGCGCGGAAACGGCTCATCTGACCTATCCCGGACCCAAGCGCCCCGCTCCAGAAAGATCCTCGCGATGGGGCTGACCCCGACTGCAGCGAATACGTGTTCGTACTCATCGCCGACTGGCACCACCACGTCCAAGCCCGTACAAAGCGCTTGCTGTAGACCGATCGTGACGCTGGTGAATAGTGCCAGGTCGGCGCCGCAATAGAGCCCTGCCAACTCATCAGGTGAAGCGAATGGCAGTATCTCGACTCCGCCGATCTCGAGATCCTCTATTTCTGCGACGATGGATTCAGATTCTGCGATTGAAGAGGCCCCTACCAAGACAAGGCGGTCGGTAGGAGCCTGCTTCACCTCTCTTGCCCACCATTGAACCAGCGATGAAATCGCCTTCCGGCGCTCGAACTTTCCGCAGAACATGCTCACGTGGTCCGAGGACCAGCCCATACCCTCTCTAACCTTCTGGCGAGAAGACGCGTCGAACCTGAACGCCCCCCGGTCCACAGGCAAACTCAATGTGCGTACATCGTTTCTGCCCGTAGCTTTCGAGACGTTCCTGCTCGTCTCCGCGACAGAGCAATCAACACTGGCCGCGTTGCGAGCGGAGTACTTGTAGATCGCGCGTCTGATTGTTTTCTCGTAGCAGACAGCAACGTATCGCGCGAATCCTTCGGGCCGCAGGCGTGCATACTCACCCGAAATCACGCCGTAGGGGACCCCGTTGCGATTGCACCAGCGGACCGCGGGTAGAGGATGGATTGTGGACGGGGCACCGATGACGACTGCCGCTGGTTGAATCTCGCTCAGTTTGGCGGCGACTCCACGAGAAAGCGTTCGACCACGAGCTCCGACTAGCTTTGGGAATCGGTGCACAAATACACCCGGAAATGGATTGCCCTGGTCTCTCTCAGGGCCCCCAGCTACCGAACCCGTAGGAATCGATTCCGTTCTCGCCTCAGTCGCTAAGACGTGAACGTCAAAATGCGAGCCCGCCTCTTTCGCAAAGACAATCTCCCAGTAGCTGCTCTCAATATCGAATATCGACACCACTAGAGCTAGGCGCCGCCTCTCCCGCTCATCGGGATTGTGACGATCGCTATGAGGTTGCACTTAAGCGATGATATGCGAAGCCGGCGCAGGAGGACACGTCCGGCGCGACCGCAGCCGCCAGGCCGACATATCGCCTCGCAGGTACGACTTCTACGCCTCGACAGGCCTTCGACGTCGGTGCCTTGCGAGGCTCTCAAGTTGAACTGCGACTCTTCGGATCCCGATGGACTCAGAGAGTTCACTGCGGTAGTGCCGCTCTCCTTGGGAGCCCATATCGAAGAGCCCCCGTCTACCAAGCTTCTCGGCAACTGAAATCTGGTCGCTCAGCGCCTCAACGCCACCAGAAAGTGGAGCTATGAGCGCCGCGCCGGACTGCCGTGCGGCCACAAGTACGTCACCCTCGGCGGAGACCAAGAGCGCTTTGCCGGCAGCCAGCACCGATTGAAACTTCGAGGGCATCGTGAAGGTGGACATTCGATTGTGAGCGAGTCCAATGTAGTGAATGTCAGCAGCGTTTATGAAAGGGCCGACGCTAGCTGCGGGCACACCGGCTAGAACCTGAACACGGCCGCTACTAGAAGCGGCCAGTTCGCGAAGATGCACTTCCCTCGTCCCACTTCCGATTAGGACACAGCGGATTCGGGTGTCACCTGGACGTTGCATGACGGCCTGCACAAGTCGTTCTAGGCCTTGCGCGGCTCCCATAGTCCCCGCGTACATCACCAGGATCTCGTCATCAGAGATTCCCAGTTCCTTGCGCTTCGCTGCACCCGCTGACTGGTCCGGGAAGCTCAGCGACTCGTCCGCCCAGAGCGGCAAATACCTCAGCTTTGACCGGTCAACACCGCGCGCTGCCAGTTCTTCTCCGGCACTCGGGCTGATATACCCAATGACGGATGCACTTCTGTACATACGGTTGCACCAAACGTTGAGGCCGCGCTCCGCGAGTTGGGAAGCCCGGGAATTCCCCGAGAAGCCCGCTGCCGTCACGGAATCGGGCCACATGTCCATGTTGTGCAAAAAAATGGGCACACCTGCACCATGTCTCAGAGCCCACATAGGGAGTGCGACGGTAACGGGAGAGTTGTAGACCCAGAGAGCATCCAGTCCCCTCATTCTTCGTAGCCCCCCACCCACCGCGGAAACGGCAAAACTGCCAAAGTTGATAGCCCGACCAGCGGACGATCCGTGGTTCGGGTAGAGCGGAACTCTTGTCACAGATAGGCCCTCGCTCGCCGTCGTCGTCCAACTCTGCTTCTCATAACCTGGGTATAGCCGCCCATCTGGGTAGTTCGGATGACCCGTAAGGACGTGCACATCGTGACCTAGCGAGGTCAATCCCCTTGCCAGGGCCCCAGGAATGCGCGCTCCTCCCGGCTCAGGCTCATACCATTGCGAAAGTATTCCTAGCCTCAATTTCACTCTCACCTTCAGATTGGGCGAGGAACCTACAGGTCACGCCGTTATCTTTCTTGAAAACCGTCCATCTCGTTCGAGTAAACCGGGAACCAGCGCAAAGACCACAATGCACTCTAACCAGCCAAGGTGAACACGGGTCATTGGCGAACTCAAGGACCACTGACGCAGTTGCACGACAAGTGGTCAGTCCAGTGGGCCTAGTAGCTAGGAGGTTTTCGAAATATGTAGGCAACAGTCCGCACAAGTATACGGAGATCCATGGCGAGACTAAGCCGATTCAGATAGACGGCATCCCAACCAGATTTCACCGACTCAGACATCCCGTCATATCCTTCCACCTGGGCTAAGCCAGTGAGGCCAGGTTTCAGCGACAGGGAGCCATTCTCTTTGCGCATCTGAATCAACGGAACCTGCTGGGGAATGGGCGGTCTTGGGCCGACCAGGCTCATGTCGCCCGCTATGACACTCAAGACTTGCGGAATCTCGTCGAGGCTCACCCTGCGAATGAGTCGACCCACCCGAGTAACTTCAAGCTCTCCCGCGATGGCTGACTCTAGATGGGGAGTTCCGCAGGGCATGCTCCGAAATTTCGTAATTGTGAACTCAACACCGTTCCGTCCCACCCTCCGCTGCCTGAAGAACACCGGGCCTCTGTCCTCAGCCTTGATCGCAGCGGCGATAGCCAGAGCCAGCGGAACAGCGATTACCGAGAGCGGGATGGAGATAGCTAAGTCGAGCGCTCTCTTCATGTGACGCGAATAGACCCCACTCAATGCCACCAAACTGGACACCTCCATTTCTTTTTTGATCACAGCATCCATCTCGCATTGAACAGCAGCGTTGAACGGCGAGACAGCTAAAGCCCGCCCTTTGTCTAGAGAAATCGAGTCTAGCGACGATTGGGAGCAGATGATTCGGACTCACCTAACCCAGGACCATCTCACGGGTAGACCCTGCGCCAGCAGGTCGATCCGAATTGGCGCTACCATCAGAAGGTGGCCGATTCAATCAGCACCCGCCTCTACGAACCAGAGATGATTGGTGATGTCGCGGGCCTTTTCGCGGCGGAGTACGGGCGACCTCAGCTAGCGGAAGCGGCGCGGCTTACCGCAGTTTTCGAGTCGTCGGCCCAGCAGCGAGCAGTGCGGGTGGTCGCCTTGAGATCGAAGGCCATTGTAGGGTTCCAGAGTTACCTGGATTGGCCAGTGCGGATTGCGGGATCTCTCTCGGAAACGACACCTACGTTTCAGAGCGGTAACTCCATCGTCTCAAGTGACGCAAGAGGCGAGGGCATCTTTGGGAAGCTGTTGCGGTTTGACTGTGACGAACTGGCGAAGTCTACGAAGATCGGCTTCCCTGTGGCGGCAAGCTTCCCCGGATTCATCCGCGCGGGCTGGACAAACCCATTCGATCTCACATGGTGGGCATTGCCCTCACTGAAACCGATTGCCCACAATCGTCAAGCGGAGTCGTATGGGACCCCCCAGGGGATTCTGTCTTTCGAGGGAAGCGAGCATTTCCGTGCATGGAGGCGTGACTGCCGGTTGGGGATGCCGAATTCGATCGACCTGCCCATCAATGGGGGCTCCGGATACGCCGAGGTCAGGATCGAGCATCGTACGATTCCCTACATCAGGAAGTCCATCCGAGTCGGCGTGGTCGGCGCGATCCGAGCCGATTCGACGGGTGCCACAACGAACTCCAGCGGACTGGAGGAAGCCGTTCGGTTCCTGCGAGCTCAGAAGACCGCGATGGTGACCATCGCGGTCAATAGCCTATCGCGAGAGCAGGCCAACATATGTAGGTCTGTCGGATTCAAAGAGACGGGACGACGCATCCGGTTCATCGCGAAGGACTATGGTCATCTGTTAGGACTTGGCTGGGACCGCTGGAACGTCTTTCGAGGTGACATCGACACATGGTGAGAGGCAAGAGGCTCATCTCAGGACCGGCGGTGAAGACGGCGGCGGGAAGAGTTCTCAATAGATTTGATGTGCAACTCGTGCGCAGAAGCGAGTTGACAGTCTTCGGAAGTCACAACACGCCCAAGAAGTACTGGAATGAATTTTCTCAGACAATCGAGAACTTGTCCGAGAACTACCGATTCCTCGACCCAAACGAACTAACCGAATACTTGGGACAACCCGATGATTTTCGGGAGGGTCCATACGCGATGCTCTCGTTCGATGACGGTTTCGCAAACAACTACGCCGTCGCAGAACATCTGGCAGATAGGGGCATCCGGGCCGTATTCTTCGTGTCGACAGAATTTGTCAATCAACACGATTCGTTCGGTTTTTACAAAAGGAACATTCTCCGGAACCTACCTCCCCAGGAACTCCGTGGGCTGCCAGAGAACGAGTTCGAATCCCTAACGCCGAATCAGGTTGCTGCGATCGGAGATATGGGGCACACTATTGGATCCCATACAGTGAACCACGCAGACATCGGTGAAATCTCTGCGGACGATCTCGAGTTCGAACTCCTCCGTAGCAGGGAAAAGATAAAGGAATGGACAGGCCGACAGCCGAGGTACTTCGCCTCAACTTTTGATTCAAGGGGCCTCACGGTTCAGGCTGCGTCTCAGATTCGCGCAGTTTATGACCACCACTTCTCAACGCTAGACCTGTCGAATCGTCACTACGGCGGCCATCAGGTATTTCGGACAAACCTGGAGTTCTACTGGAGTCCCGAAATGCGCTCCTACGCCACCAGGGCAAGGACCCCCGAGCATCTTCGGTGGTGGGCTATGAACCGCTCGTACCGACAACGCTTCCATCTCGGCTAGTTTCCATCGCAGCCTACCGATGGAAACTGTGGAAGCATGACGGGGTGAAGACACGCGAGCGAACCGTACTAATCACTGGCGGCACCGGTTCATTTGGATCTACGACTGCACAGAAGCTGCTGCGAAGTGAAAGTCTGCACGAAATCAGGATTCTCTCGCGTGACGAGGCGAAGCAAGACGACATGCGACGCCGGATCAGCGACCCCCGCGTCCGTTTCTACGTCGGAGACGTTCGCGATTTCCGCAGCGTCAACGAAGCAATGCGCGGCGTAGACTACGTGTTCCACGCGGCAGCCCTCAAGCAGGTCCCGTCCTGTGAGTTCTTTCCCCAGCAAGCCATCGCAACAAATGTCCACGGGAGCGACAACGTCATACGTGCCGCCGCGGAAAACGGCGTGGAGTCGGTCGTCTGCCTCTCCACCGACAAGGCCGTCTACCCCATCAACGCGATGGGAATGAGTAAGGCTCTCATGGAGAAGCTCGCTCAAGCCTTCGCGCGCAACAACCCCGGATCCGAGACGGTCGTGTCGTGCGTGCGCTACGGAAACGTCATGTACTCCCGCGGCTCAGTGATTCCACTCTTCATCGAGCAACTCTCGCAAGGCAAGCCGCTGACGGTCACTGATCCGGGAATGACGCGATTCCTCATGTCACTGACCGAATCGGTCTCACTCGTCGAATATGCCTTTGAGAACGCGCAGCCCGGCGACATGTTCGTCCGCAAAGCACCCGCGTCGACCGTCGCGGACCTTGCTCAGGGCGTGGCTAGAGTCATGGGGGTCGAGCCCGACATGCGTGTGATCGGATCCCGTCACGCAGAAAAGCTCTACGAGACACTCCTCAGCGTGGAGGAAGTCTCCAAAGCAGAGGACCTTGGCGACTACTTCCGTGTCCCTCTTGACGCTCGTTCTCTCGACTACGGGCTCTATACCGACGAGGGGTCCCCTGGGCTCGACCAAGGCCAGGACTACAACTCCCACAACACAAACCGCCTCTCTGTCGATCAAGTCGCGGACCTCCTGATGACCCTTCCGGAGATTCAGAAGCTCGTATCGAGTCGTGCCAAATGAAGATTGCAATTACCGGCCCAGACGGCTTTATCGCGTGGCATACACGTGCTGCGCTACACACCCGGACGGGGAACGACGCTCTGCTGCTCGGTCGCGCGGAGTTCGACGATCCCGAACTAATGGACGCGATACTCAACAAGGCCGACGCAGTCGTTCATCTGGCAGGCGTTAACCGGACTGGGGACGAGAGCGAGATCGCCGGCGTTAACCGTTGGCTAGCCACGCAACTTGTGGCGGGGCTACGCCGAACGAATCGCAATATCCCCTTGGTCTACGGCAACAGTATTCACAAAGCTACGGATACCGTTTTTGGAATAGCGAAGTCCGCCGCGGCGGAGACGCTCAAGGAATGGGCCGACGAAACGGGGGCCGCGTTCGCTGACGTCGTCTTACCTAACATCTATGGTGAGCATGGCCGACCGTTCTACAACTCTGTTGTTTCTACCTTCTGCCACCAGATCGCCAACGGTAATACGCCCGAGATCCAGGTTGATCGCGAAATGTCGCTACTTCACGTTCAACGCGCAGCGCAGATCCTTATCGACGCAGCGGAGCAAGCGACGGCAGGAACGATTGAACCTAAGGGCACGCTAGTCACGGTTACGGGCCTACTTGAGCGCCTCGTGCGTATTCGGGATGCTTACCTGACGGCCGATCTCCCCGACCTGTCGGATCCGTTCACACGCGATCTCTTCAACACCTACCGCTCCTACACGTTCCCTTCACAGTGGCCGATCTACCCAGAGGTCCGGGGCGACCAGCGCGGTGAACTGTTCGAGGTGGTGAAGTCTTCGGGAGGCGAAGCGCAGGTCTTCTTCTCGACGACACGTCCGGGCTTCACCCGTGGCCAACACTTCCACCTCCACAAAGTCGAGCGCTTCCTCGTCCTGCGAGGCTCTGGCGTGATTCGATTACGGAAACTGTTCACCGAGGAGGTCGTTGAGTTCCCCGTTAGCGGTGATCGCCCTGCAATCATCGATATGCCGACGATGTGGGTCCACTCAATCGTCAACACCGGCGACGATGAACTCCTGACGCTGTTCTTCGCTGACGAACTATTTGATCCCGAATACTCCGACACCTACCCCGAGGAGGTCTGACCCCTGTGAAGGTGATGACTGTTGTCGGCACTCGTCCGGAGATCATCCGTCTGGCTGCGGTCATCCGGCGACTGGACGCAACTCCCGGGATCGACCACGTTCTCGTTCATACCGGGCAGAACTGGGACCACCAACTCAATGGCGTCTTCTTCGAGGAGCTTGGACTGCGACTGCCCGACCACGTCTTGGATGTGGATACCTCAAGCCTCGGCGCGACCCTTGGCGACATTCTGCGCAAGACCGAAACCGTCCTCGAACAAGAGCAACCCGATGCATTCCTCGTGCTCGGGGATACCAACAGCGCCCTATCGCTCATCATGGCCAAGCGCTTGAAGATTCCGACCTACCACATGGAAGCTGGCAACCGGTGCTTCGATGCGAACGTTCCCGAGGAGACGAATCGTCGCCTTGTTGACCACACTGCTGACTTCAACCTGGCCTACACCGAACACGCCCGACGAAACCTGCTGAGCGAAGGCCTCGAACCCCGTCGCGTTCTGGTCACTGGGTCACCGATGCGCGAGGTGCTCGATACCTACCGTGACCAGATCGAGGCCTCGGATGCTCTCGGAGAACTTGGCGTCGAAGCGGGCGAGTACTTCCTCGTCTCCGCACACCGTGAAGAGAACGTCGACCATCCTGCTCGGTTGGCTCAGCTGGTCGCGTCCCTGAACGCGGTCGCCCAGAAGTGGGGCAAGCCTGTCCTGGTGTCGACCCACCCGCGGACTCGCAAGCGGCTCGACGCTGATTGCGACTTGGTGATCGACGACCTCGTCCGCTTTCATCCGCCATTTGGGTTCCTGGACTACAACAAGCTGCAGCTGGGCGCGATCTGCGTGTTGTCCGATTCCGGCACCATTGCCGAGGAATCAACCATCCTGGGATTCCCCGCGGTGACCTTACGGGGGGCGATCGAACGACCTGAGGCGCTGGATACCGGAGCCATCACGATGGTCGATGTTGGCCCTGAGGCGGTTCTGGCTGGGATCGAGTTCGCCATCGCGCGTGGCCGGAGTCCGGAAGCTCCGGCCGATTACTGCGTGAAAAACACGAGCGAGCGAGCGGTGAACTTCATCCTGTCCACCGTGCCTCAGCACAAGCAGTGGAGCGGGCTTCGTTAAGCACTCAGGATTTCTACGTTCAGCCTAGCGGCGGCCAACGCCACGACCTACGCTTTTCTTATGAGCCCACAACGGCATGAGTCCGTCCCAAATCCACATAGCTTTGCTGCCGTCAGTTGTCAACCCGTTGCTCGGATCGGCTTGAGACCCGGGACATTGCAGAACGAGGAGAGCGTCCTGCAGAATCCCCCAATCTTTCGTGCCGCCTTCGAATACGGAAGCAGCGAGGGCAACCGGCCACGATAGAATGATCTGCAGTGCCCGCGGCTAGTAACCTCCCGTTCACTCCCAACGGTCCTTGCCAACAACGGGGCGAAACGCACTAGACATACGACATATGAGGTGTCTAGAGTTACCCATGCGAGGGGCATGAGCCCCGAGAAGTGATCCCGGAACCCTTCCTTGCTGTCGGGTTGCCGGGATTCGCGCTTTCTGGACAACGTCGATCCTTGGCTAGAGCTGAGTGACCGAGCGGACGAGCGGGTCAACCAAACTCCGCCACTTGCTGCTCGGATGAGTCCAGCACCACGCGACTGCATCAGGAACCCACAGCAACTCCTCGCTGTTTGGACTAGCCAGATCCCACCGGACCGAGTGCTGCTGATCTCTCATCGCCATCGTCAACGTGTTGCGATCTGCCCGGTCGTGCGAATGGTCGGCCTCAATCACGAGGCGCCCTGCCACCTGATCGCACGCGCAAACAGCAACGGCGCTCAGACATGCGTGCCTAGAGACCGACTCGCTGCGTGAATCGCTGACGAAGATATCAACCGTGGCGGGCCACGCACTAATGAGCGCTATGACCTGGCGACGCTCCGAATCCGTAGCGCTCGTGCAATGAAATCTGCGCACGCCAGGCTTGAGGCACCTACGCAGTTGCTTCCGGTACTTGGCAACAGAATCTGCCGACACGCCCGCAGCAGCCATCACAAAACCGTTGCGCTTTGACTCGTCCACGAATATCTGGACGGTCATCTGTCATCACGACCTAACGAATGGAGGGTCTCATGGGGGCCGAAGCCTTGCTCCGGAAGTAGTAGGGCGAGGTCCGAGCCCAACGCCGATAGCCGGGATCTCAAGGCTAGGCTCGGTCACCGGGCTCTGTGCGCTCTATCCACAGGTCGGGTGAAGCGATCTTTCTTCCCCACCCCGGTGGCGTACCTCGACCCACAGACGTACCCTGAATCCCGATGAGACTCCTGCAATGGCGCTGGGCGCTACTCGACATCGTCGCCTGGCTAGCCGGCGCGGCGCTGGCTGCGACGGTCCGCTTCGACCTCGTTCCCAGTGGCGTCGTCCTCGCTAACTACCTCGTCGTCGGCCTCGTCGCCGGCCTCACTCAGCTCGCCGTCGGTGCGATCTTCAACCTCTACCAGGGCCGCTATCGGACTGCTAGCTTCGACGACTTCCGCAACATCAGCGTCACCACGATCACCGTTGCCTTCCTCGTCACGATCCCGATCGTCGCCTTCCACCCCGGCGACTTCCCCCGGTCGATGGCGTTCACCTCCGGAATCATCGCCCTCACGCTCATGATCACTGCCCGCGCGCTGCACCGCATCAACCACGAGCGCTCCATGACAACCCACGCCAGCGCAGAGACCGTCATTCTCTTCGGTGCTGGTGAGGCAGGCGAACAACTCGCCCGCTCGATGCGCCGTGACCCGAACTCCGGATACAACGCGGTCGCCTTCCTCGACGACAGGCGCTCGGTCCAAAACCTGCGCCTTGAGGGTGTCCCCGTGGAAGGTACTCGCGAGGACCTGGTGAAGGTTGTGCGCAAGACCGGCGCCACCACCCTCATCGCGGCTATCGCCAACGCCGACTCCAAGCTGCTCACCGACCTGTCCAAACGCGCCGACCGGGCGGGCGTGAACCTGCTCGTCCTGCCACCGGTCAGCCAGCTCGTCACCCAAGGCGTCGGCATCGGCGACCTTCGCGAGATCAACGAGGCCGACCTCCTGGGCCGCGCCGTCGTCGAGACCGACCAGCAGGCGATCTCCGAGCTCATCCACGGCAAACGCGTCCTGATCACCGGCGCGGGCGGATCCATCGGCTCCGAGCTCGCGCGCAAGATTCACCCGTTCGGCCCGAGCCGCCTGCTGCTGCTGGACCGCGACGAATCCGGGCTCCACGGTGTGCAGATGAGCATCCACGGCCACGCGCTGCTGGAGGGCGATGACCTCATCCTCGCCGACATCCGCGACCCCCACCGACTCATCGAGGTGTTCGACGAATACCAGCCCGAGATCGTGTTCCACGCGGCCGCGCTCAAGCACCTCCCACTGCTACAGCACGCACCCAAGGAGGCGGTCAAGACCAACATCGCGGGCACCATCAACGTGCTCGCGGCCGCCGAACGATCCGGGGTCGCGGTGTTCGTCAACATCTCCACCGACAAGGCGGCGAACCCGACGAGCGTCCTGGGCTTCTCCAAGCGCATCACCGAACGCCTGACCGCCGAGCTCGACGCCCACAGCGGCGCCCGGTACATCAGCGTGCGCTTTGGCAACGTGCTCGGCAGCCGCGGCTCGATGCTCGGTACCTTCACCGCGCAGATCGAGAAGGGTGGGCCGGTCACCGTCACCCACCCGGACATCACCCGGTTCTTCATGACGATTCCCGAGGCGTGCGAGCTGGTCCTGCAAGCCAGCGTCGTGGGCCGCGGAGGTGAGGTGCTGATCCTGGATATGGGGGAGCCGGTACGCATCACCGACGTTGCCCAGCGCCTGATCCGCCACTCCGGGCAGCGCGTGAAGATCGTCTACACCGGGCTGCGCGCCGGTGAGAAGTTGCACGAGGACCTGGTCAGCGATACCGAGTCGGGGGAACGACCCTTCCATCCGAAGATCACGCATGTGACGGTTCCTGCGCTGGACACTGGGCTGGCGCGACCGGATCTGCGGGAGACCGACGAGGCGACCCGGACCTGGATGGCGCGGATCGCCTACCTGGTCCCCGACGACGCTTCCACCCTCACTGAAGCGCCGGCGCCCAAGCGTGCTGCCGCGCCTGCTTCAGCGCCGCCGCCGGAGCCCGCGGCGGTGCCGGTTCCCGATCCTCAACCGCTTCCGCGCGATACCCCGCTCGCCTAGCTCAGCTATCAGCGTGACACCGGGGGCATGGTCGGCGCAAAACGGAAATCGAACTGGATGGGCAGATGTGGCAAGCCGTGGAATACGCGTTTGCGCTGCTACGTGTACCGGGGGTGCAGCTGACACTGTTCTTGACCCTCGTAGCCGGGGTGTTGCTCGCTAAACCGGTTGCCCGACTTTTGCGATGGTCCTGGCTAGGGTCTGTGTTTGCGATGTGGGGATTGGGCGCGGCAATCTCGGTCACTTTTGCTGGCCGGGTCGGTCGTTTGGACGCAGTCTGGGAGCCCGCACTGATCCGCGCTTGCCTGTCCGGGCCCGACAGTAGCTGGTTTGCGGCAGAAGGAATCCTGAACCTCGTTCTGCTAGTGCCATTCGGGTTCGGGCTCTATCTGGCATCCCGCAACGGCACTCTCAGCTCCGCGGTTGTCGTCATCACTGCCCTGTCGATCGAATCTCTGCAGGCCATCACCGGGCTCGGACTGTGCCAACCCAGCGATGCGCTTCGAAACGCCATCGGCGGTTTAGCCGGAGTGGGTATCGGCTGGTTGCTGATACGTATCTTGGGCGAGAGGGTGCCCTCGTATCTTCGAGTGGGTCGTCGTGAGGGACAGGCCGCCGATCCTGTGTGACCCCAGCGGTGCCCAGAACGACGGGATCGGGGAGCCGGTTCGTCCACGTTCCGCATTCCAGCTCTTTCGATTGCGCCGCATACTGACTGCGTTGGGGACATATCTGAGTGGAGTTTGCCGATGAACCGATTCAACGAGGACCAGGACCCGTCTGGCGAAACCAAGGTCGGGCTTGCCGGGCGAGCCATTTATACAAGCTCGCCATCGCCTCAGCGACCCGTGAATCGATACCTCCGCGACCGATCCGTGGCTGGTCCCAAATGGATGACGAAAGCGACTCGTAATGGCGCGCGCACCCTGGGAACGGGTGGACGTCTCCGACTGGTCGGTCCGCAGAACTGAGGCGGCCGGATCAAGTGAGAATCTGTGGCTCGATGAGCCTGGCTCCGACTCCAAACCCGACCGACGGTGGATGCACAAGGACATCACGATCCCACTCAATGGGGCGGAACAGGGAGAAGACTGGGCCGAAGTCGTCTCGACCAGGTAGGTCTGCGCCTTGGTGTGCCGTGTGCCCAAACGCGCCTGTGCATTCGCAATGGGCGGCGAGGGTCAATATCGCTGTCGGTGATTCCGGCCGGGTACGACCTAATTGAGACTTACGTTGAACTCGCCTCAGTTGAGGGATATTTCCAACATCTGGAGGGAGCACCCGCCAAAGATCCCGACTGCCCGAATGTGAAGCGGCCTGGTCACACGATGGCGAACATCCGTAACGTTCTTAGCGATGTCGCCGCGCCCCCTTCCTTCGCTGGCCCGGCCGATCTAAATGCTTACGACGTCTTTGTCGGCTAGCTGATATTCGATGCCCTTGTCGCTAATCGTGACCGCCATGACCAGAATTGGGCCATCTTGAGTCCACAGTTGCTGACCAGTTCGCGCTACCTCTCTCCCTCATACGATCATGGCGGCAGCTTGGGATACAACCTTGATGACCGCAAGCGGAAACGTCTGTTGGAGCAGCCCGGTGGCGTCATGGCATGGGCAGAAAGGGGGACCGCGTAGCGCGACGAACACGCTGATACCGCGCCGACGCTGGTCAGGCACGCCCACGCTGGTCTCGCAACGTGCTCTCGCGCTGGTGCACACACTGGTGGAAGGACAGACTCCGCAAAGTGGACCTTGAGTCGATATATCGTGATCTGCCGAGAGGTGAGATTTCCGGAATGTCGGGGCCGGCTGCTAGCTTCGCGGTGAATCTACTCGAAGTGAACTTAGGGAGGCTGCGAGATGAGATCAAATGATCTACTTGATCGACCGTCTGAGGCACCCGCTCCGCCCATGGTTCGCGATCTTCTGGTTCTGTGGCAGCATCCAGAAACACGCGAGTTCGTCCCCATCGGCAGATTTAGCTAAGACGGAAGTACATTCGCGTTCGCATACACCCGAGCTGCAGTAAAGGTTGACGGGTTTCGGACGCTTCCAGGATTGCCAAATCTCCGCAGTCGGTACGCAATGCACGTCATGCCAGCAGTATTCGACCAGCGCGTCATGACGCCAACTCGTCCCGACTACGCCACCTACATGTCGAGCCTTGGCTTGGATGCTGAGCATGCAACTCCGTGGGAACAAATCGTCGAGTCCGGTGGAACCCGAAACGGGGACACTCTGCAGTTCATACAAGTCCCTACGGTGGCGAGCGGTCGGGCAGAAGCGCGTTTCCTGGTCAATGGCATTCGGTGGACTCCGACAGAACCACTCACAATCGCGGGCCGGACAATACAGGTTTCACCTAGCCAACACGAGGATGCGTTGCAGGCACTCAGCGCGGGCGACCAGGTGACGATCCACGCGGAGCCCAACAACCAGATCGACGAGGACGCGGCGATCGTATCGAGCGGCGGAGTGCCCCTTGGTGGCGGAGTGCCCCTTGGTTGGGTGCCGCGTCCCTTATCAGCCGGGTTTCGCGGACTACTTGCTGACGGACCGGCTAACGCGAAAGTTGGTCGCGTGGCACCGCCTGGCACACCGCCGCATCTCCGTCTCATTCTGGACGTGAACCTTCCCGCACCCGCCGGGTTCTCATTCGACCCCACGGACCAGTGGGAGCCACTCCCCGCCAACTAGCCTCACCCAGAGTTGCGGTCATCTCACGGCGTGCGCGCTCACACACCTCCCACTGCTACAGCGTGCGCTTCGGCAACGTGCTCGGCAGCCGCGGTTCGATGCTCGGCACCTTCACCGAACAGATCAAACGCGACGGGCCGGTCACAGTCCCCCACCCGACATCACCCAATTCTCCATGATGATCCCCGAGCCGTGCGAGCTTAACCTCCAACCCAGCGACGGTTCCCGAGCGTCGATCCGGCGCAATGGGGCAAATCGGGTCGCCTGCCAACCAAATCGCCCCATCACGGCCTCAACTCTCAAACCAAGGCCACTTCGGTGCGATACCCACCCGACTGCCTCTGCTCGAGCCGACCTTCTCGGCCGAAACATGCACAGGATGGGCAAATCGGATGGCCGGCCGACCAAATCGCCCAACCTGTGCGCCAAACGGCGAGAAGAGCAGCTTCAGGCGTTTAGACCAACCCTGGAGACACGTTTGCGCGCCAATCAAGCCCAAGGCGTGCTTCGACAATGCTGCCTTTGCGTTCGTTGTCGCGGCAAGCCCAACCTCTGAGCGAAACTCGTGTGCGATCGATGATGTCACCAGATCGGTGACCTGTAACCCGTCGGATGACCTCGAATCCAGGCGAGTCACAGATACCGCCGCCAGCCGCCCCAGCCGCCGAATCACTGCGCTGCGAACGTTCTCCTCGAACGTGACATATCTGGGGGTGGAGTATTGATCGGCGAGTACCGTGACCACCTCCAAACCACTGACCGAGGCGATGATCAGCTGCTCAGTCATCTTCGCGTAGGCGTCACGTTGCGTTCCCCAGCGCACAATGGGGTCGGCAACATTGCGGTCGGCGACATTGCGGTCAGCGACATTGCGGTCAGCGACAAAACACAACATCCGGCCCCCGTCCGAGCCCAGCGCAATGTCCAAGAAGCGCTTGTACAGCGGGAGTGAATCCGCCGTCACGTAAAGAGTCCGCCGCTTGACCCATTTGGTGTGCTCGTAGATCGCCACTTGAGCCCAACGCCATCGGATCGTCGGCCGATCGAATAGCCCAGCCTGTGGAGAACGCAGGAGAGGCGGCCAGCCCGCGCGCACGGACTCGACTTCCGACCCAATAAATGCCATTATTTAGTCAGCGCGCCATCGAGGTGGACCGCGTAAGAGAGCTTTGGGAGTTCCTGCCGGACGACAGGGCCCGAGGCTCTCGTCTTTTTACGGCCTATCTCGAAATATCGATGACGGTCATGACACACCTCAGTTTATTCGCGTATTCCGGATTACCAGCGCGTTCGGCGGCGACTGCTCCGCACGCGGCATCCGCTATCCACAACAACGGCTCACGCGGACCCTTCTCATGATCAAGCCGCAGTCGATTGGTTAAGGACCTGTTTGCCCTCAGGCTGTCAAGGAGGTCGCGGTCACGTTTGTCATCAGCGCGCCCGCGCGATTCGAAGACGGCGTGCTCGATGCCCCCGTTGGTCAGTTCGTAGATGATTCGTGCCACACATTCTTTGCGGCGCCGCTCCGGTCTCTCACCAGCTACTCCGGTGCGAACAACGACCAGGAGCTCCACCTTCATTGTGGCAATTCGCTCAGTGATCAGGCGGCGCCTCTTGACCGACTCATCGCGCCAGTGAAGCTTTCTCTGCCCAGGTTCACGCAGGCCATTCATGGCGTTGCGGACTTGGTCATTGTCTTCAGCCGCAACGTACGCCACGGCAAAAATATAGGAATGCGGATCTAACCGGTGATCCGATCCTGACTCGTCGCCATAGGCTGTGATCACCTAACTACTCTCCTACTGCACCAGTTGCCGAGTCCACATCTTCAGCACCCCCATAGTCACGACCTGACAGGTGGCGAGCACTGGGAGACCCAGACTCGTCGCGAACGCCGTCAGACCAGGACCGCGCCCAACGCTAGGTGAGATTCAAGGTTAGGTGTGATCGGTGCCGGTGGTTCCCTCTGTCCACAGGTTGATTTGAGATCCCGATCTGTTAGGAGGTGATGCTCTCGGAATGTCGGAGGCGGCTGCTAGCTTCGCGGTGAATCTACTCGAAGTGAACTTAGGGAGGCTGCGAGATGAGATCGAATAATCTGCTTGATCGACCGTCTGAGGCACCGGCACCGCCCGCGGTTCGCGATCTACTCGTTCTCTGGCAACAGCCTGAAACCCGCGAGTTCATCCCGATCGGAAGATTCAACTACGACGGGCGCACTTTCTCGTTTGCCTACACCCGAGATACAGCAGAGATTGACGGGTTTCGGCCTCTTCCAGGTTTACCAGACCTCCGCAGTCAGTATGCGCAGGACGTCATGCCCGCAGTGTTCGACCAGCGCGTCATGCCACCCACTCGCCCCGATTACCCCTCATATATGTCGAGCCTTGGCTTGGATGCTGAGCACGCAACCCCGTGGGAACAGATTGTTGAGTCCGGTGGAACCCGCAACGGGGACACACTGCAGTCCATGCAAGTACCTACAGTGACGAGCGGTCGGGCAGAAGCGCGTTTCCTCGTCAATGGCTTGCGGTGGGTGCTGGCAAGACCCCTCATAATCGCCGACCCAACGGTCCAGATTTCACCTAGCCAACACGAGGGTGTACTACGGGCACTCAACCCGGGCGACGAGGTGACGATCGTCGCGGAGCGCGACAACACAATCGACGAGCACGCATCGATTGTGTCGAGCGGCGGAGTGCTACTTGGTTGGGTGTCGCGTCCCTTGTCAGCCAGATTTCGCGGACTACTTGTTGACGGACCGGCTATTGCGACCGTGGCCCGCGTGGCACCACCTGGCACACCGCCGCATCTGCGTCTCATCCTAGACGTGAACGTTCCTGCACCCGCTGGGTTCTCATTCGACCCCACGGGCCAGTGGGAGCCACTCCCCTCCATTTATCCGGGAAAAGAGTTGCCGTCATCTCACTCGAGCGCTCTCAAACATCCCCCGCGGCTTCAGTACCAGCTTTGGCAATGTGCTTGGCAGCCGCGGCTCCATGGTCGGCATCTTCGCCGCGCAGATCGAACGCGGTGGGCCGGTCACTGTGACCCACCCAGACACCACCCGGTTCTTCATGACGATTCCCGAGGCGTGCGAGCTGGTCCTGCAAGCCAGCGTCGTGGGCCGCGGAGGTGAGGTGCTGATCCTGGATATGGGGGAGCCGGTACGCATCACCGACGTTGCCCAGCGCCTGATCCGCCACTCCGGGCAGCGCGTGAAGATCGTCTACACCGGGCTGCGCGCCGGTGAGAAGCTGCACGAGGACCTGGTCAGCGATACCGAGTCGGGGGAACGCCCCTTCCACCCGAAGATCACGCACGTGACGGTGCCTGCGCTGGACACTGGGCTAGCGCGCCCGGATCTGCGGGAGACCGACGAGGCGACCCGGACCTGGATGGCGCGGATCGCCTACCGGGTCCCCGACGACGCTTCCACGCCTGCTTCGGCGTCTGCTGCCGCGCCTGCTTCAGCGCCGACGCCGGAGCCCGCGGCGGTGCCGGTTTCCCAGCCCCCACCGCTCCCGCGCGACACCCCACCCGCCTAGCTTCACCGTGCGCTGGGCCTTTCTGGCCGAAAAGTGCACACGATGGGCAAATCGGATGGCCGGCCGACCGATTCGCCCATCCTGTAGGCGCAACGCTCAGAGAGGCGAGCGCACCAGGTGCCGCGAATGAGTTCGCAGGTTCTTGCGGGTCTGCCCCTCATGCCGTCTGGCTCAGCGCTAGATTGCGGTGGTGGCAAACGACATCGAGCTCGAAGTGACCGGCTCACGCACGCTCCCGCAATGGCTGCGCGAACGCAATGTTGGGTTAGCGTTCACGACGTACCAGGCGGGCAAGCTGTTCATGATTGGAACCAATCCTGAGGGGCGCCTGTCGATCTTTGAGCGCACCTTTGCCCGCGCGATGGGAATGTGTGTCGCTGACGACACGATCTGGATGAGCAGCCTGTACCAACTGTGGCGCTTTGAGAACGCGCTGGTACCCGGGCAGGCGCACGACGGGTACGACAAGCTCTACGTCCCCCGCGTCAGCTACACGACCGGCGACCTAGACATCCACGATGTGGCGGTCGACGGTGACGGTCAGCCCGTCTTCATCTCGACCGCGTTGTCGTGTCTGGCGACGGTGAGCGATACCTACAGCGTCAAGCCACTGTGGAAGCCGTCGTTCATCTCGAAGGTTGCGCCGGAGGATCGCTGCCACCTCAATGGGCTAGCGATGCGCGACGGTAAGCCCCGTTACGTGACGGCGGTGTCGCAGTCCGACGTCGGTGACGGGTGGCGCGATCATCGCCACGACGGCGGCATCGTCATCGACATCGAATCCAACGAGATCATCGCGACCGGGCTTTCGATGCCGCACTCACCGCGCTGGCACAACGAGCGCCTGTGGCTGCACAACTCGGGCACCGGGGAGTTCGGGTTCATCGATGTCGATTCCGGCTCAAGTGAGTTCGTTCCGTTGGTGTTTTGCCCTGGATACCTGCGCGGACTGACGTTCGTTGGGAACTTCGCGATCGTCGGGTTGTCGGGGCCGCGCGAGGATGGGACGTATCAGGGGCTGGCGTTAGAAGAGGCGCTGGCGTCGCGCTCAGCAGCGCCACGATGCGGACTGCAGATCATCGACCTGTCGACTGGCAACGTCGTCGAGTGGCTACGGATCAGCGGAATCGTCAACGAGCTCTACGACGTCGCGGTGCTCGCGAACACCACGCGGCCGATGGCCCTGGGCTTCAAGACCAGCGAGATCCAGCACCTGATCAGCCTCGGGGACGACCTGTCGAGTAGCTAGCGGCCTCCGATAGCAAGCTTCTGCCAAGATCCGCCACGAGACGTCCGCCGTGCGCGGTCACGAGCGCGGTCACGGTGCGCAGTCACGGGCGCGGTCACGGTGCGCGATCACGGTGCGCAGTCACGGTGCGCAGTCACGGGCGCGGTCACGGTGCGCGGTCAGTACGCCCCCGGGCGACCCCAGCCGCTGCGGGCGTCTCCGGCGCGGTCGGTCGGGACGGAGTTGTCGGTGGTGCCGACGGGAATCGCCACGGCGGGACGATCCGACCAGTCGAACGCCGGGATGGCAACCGCGTCTTGATTCGCGAGCCAACCGCTGGGATCAGGTGTGAAGTCCAACCCTGCCGGATCGGCGAACTCGGGCAGATGCGCGTTGATCCAGTTCTCATTGGTGACCTTCGACGCGGTACACGTCGGGTTATTCGACCGACATCCGGAGTCGCCATCGATTCCTAACGCCATGTCCTGCCCACCGTTCCAAATGACGTTACCTGCGATGCGCAGATCGTCATCGGTGCGCGCCGGATCGGGGGCAGTTGCCGCGCCGGGCTGGTTGCGGGCGCCATAGACGGCAAGGTGCTGCCACTGCGACTGGTAACCAGACGGGTTGTAGATCACGTTGTTGTAGAAGTACACGTGGCGGTTGGGGATCCACGCCTCGCTCGTCCCGGTCGTGCCCCAGCCGCCCGCGTTGGTGCGGGTTGCGCAGTCGGCAGTGTTGCTCGGTGCCCCGTCGCAACTGTGTAAGCCGAAGACAAACTCCGCGACGTGACTGCGCTGGCCGACCCGGTACATCGTGTTGTACGCAAGCAGGATGTTGTAGCCGCCGTTCACGCCAAGACCCGCGCCATCGGTGTCGTGGATGAGGTTGTTGACGATCCGGATTCCCAACGCCTCGTAGTGAATCCACGGCGCGGTCATGAACTCGATGCCGGTTCCCTGGCCGGCCGTGAAACCGCCCGTCCCACAGTCGAAGAACTCGTTACCCTCGACCGTCAGGTAGGCACTGCCACCCTTGGCGTAGCCGCACCAATCGTTGGCGGCGGACACCTTGTTGCCGAGTAGGTGACCGTACTGAACAGCAACGAAGTCGATCGCATTGTCGTCGGCCCCGGAGATCTGCGAATCCTCGATGAACACGTGGTCTGACTGGTTTATCTTGATCGTCTCGTGGGCTTTGTCCCCGCTTGGGGTCACGTCACCGTTGAGCGCGGAATCGCGGATCAGGGTGTAGCTGCACTGCTCGCAATGGAACGCGTCGCCGTCGCGCTTAATGTCGACGCCGGTCAGGTAGAAGTACGCGGTGTTGTACATGTTGATGTCGCCGCGAAGCGTCGCGGAGTGGGCGCCGTCGGCGGCATTCAGGATCACGGGATGGGTGTAGGTGCCTCGGCGGTTCTCCCAGTAGTGCGGCATGTCACCGGTCGCGTACGTCCCGGCGACGAGCTGGATCCGGTAGCCGGTGGACAGCGTCGTATTCGCCGGGATTCGTTGCCACGCGGCGGTGATCGTTCGTAGCGCGGTTTGGCGGGTGGCGCCGCTTTGGGAATCGGAGCCGCTGACCGGGTCAACCCACAGATTCGTCAGCGTCGGTGAGCCGACGTCGTAGCGACCGTTTTGGCTGACCGGAGTTGGTGAGGTGTCGATGTCGCGGGGTGGTACCGGGGTTGGCGCGGGGGGTACCGGGGTTGGCGCGGGCGGTGCGGGGGGCGGGTTCGTCGGGTTTGGAGCGGGCGGCGGGTTGGGCGAGGTGCTGGCTTGGATGTAGCCGAGCACGACGACCGTGACCTTTGCTTCGCGTGGGCCCTTGTTCCGAACAAACCAGCTCAACGAGCTCCCCGGCCGGAGGGTGACGGTCGTCGCCTTCCTGGCTGGGTGGACAACGGTGGCGGGTCTGTTGGCGGATGCGGGCCGAATAACGATCCGTCCGGCACGCGCGGATCGAGCCGTGACCGCCGCCCGAATTCTCGCGATCGACGCTCGTTGCGGGAGGGTTCGAACTCCGGCGAACGAGACCGTTCGAGATCCGCCCGCAGGAATCTTCACGGCACGTTTCGCGAGCGTTGGCTGGATCGCTACGTAATCCCCCGCCGCAGCCCTCACTTCTACGGGTTGCGCAGCCGGTGGGGTCGCGGGGTCGCCTCCCGTCGCGGCCGATGTCCCGTTGGCAGCCGCGGCAACGAGAGCGGCCGTTGCGAGCAGGCTCAGGGCGACGCGCATGGACCTCATCACATCTCCTAACCTCGGCACCCGAAGTGATTATCGACCCGTCGCAACCATGCTCATCGCCATGTCACTCGATTGCCGACAAACGTGCCAACAAACCTGTCGGCGTCCAGCTGCGACTCGACGCGACTGCCACCTACTTCAGCAGGCGGCTCATCCGTCGATCGGCCAGCACCTTCCCGCCGGTCTGACACGTCGGGCAGTACTGCAGGGACGAACTCGCGAACGACACCTCGCGCACCGTGTCGCCGCACACCGGGCACGCCTCGCCGGTGCGGCCGTGGACTGCCATCGCCGCCTTCTTCTCCGCCTTTAGCGTCTCCGGCGCGGACCCGGCGGCTCGGGCGATTGCGGCGAACAGCGTCGATTGGATCGCGGTGAATAGTGCGTCGCGCTGCTCCTCGGTGAGCTTGCCGGCCGCCGCGTAGGGCGAGAGTTTGGCGGCGTGCAGGATCTCATCGCTGTAGGCATTGCCGATTCCGGCAATCACCGATTGGTCTCGCAGGACGCCCTTGATCTGCTTTCCGGCGGCATTGTCGAGGATCAGCGCGAGCTCGCCGTGGGTGAACGCGGCATCGAGTGGGTCGGGGCCGAGGCGGTGAATTCCGGGGACATCGTCGAGGTGGCGCACGACGTAGATCGAGAGCCGCTTTTGCGTCCCAGCCTCCGTAATATCGATGCCGCCCATCGCTAGTTCTTGGACGCCGCCGAAGGTCAGCCGCAACGCCAGCGGGCCCTTACCCGGCTTCGGCGGAGTTGCCGACGGCTCGGCGACCCAGCGGATCCAGCCCGCCCGCGACAGGTGGATCACGAGGAAGATCCGCTCACCATCGGTGCTGATCAGCGACCAGACGATGAACTTCCCACGCCTCGCGATGTCCTCGACGACCGCCCCGCGCAGGCCGACCAATGGCGGATCGACCGTCTTCAACGCCGACAGATCAGCCAGTCCGACCCGCAAGATTCGGTAGCCGAGCGTCCGTCCCGCGAGCGCCTCGGTCAGCGCTTGCACTTCAGGTATCTCTGGCATTGGATCCTCAGCTCGGTTGGGTGCGGTGTGTTGATCCCTATCCCACACGTCGGCGGCCGGCTTGTCCACCTTGGGGCCGGCAGCTGTGATCAGCCGCGGACCGATCAACAGCCAAGTAATGTCCAAGGATCGGTGAAGTCACCCGATAGTTGTGCGCCGCCGATCTCGGATCTGGTACTCCTAAGCTGCAAGACAACGGGGGCCAAACTTTCCTGCCCACCGCGGGTGTCCAGGACGGAGGCAGTGTGGATCCACGTCGGATCGTCACAGCCTCTGTCTGCGCGGGCACTCTGTTGGTTGGTGGTCTTGTTCCGGTGGGCGCTGCCTCTGCGGTGGTGCCGGGCGCTGGTGCGGCGGCAGGCGCGGCGGCGGCGAGCGGTTCTGTGGGTGCGGGTTCTGCAGGCGCAAGCTTCGCGGGCGCGGGTTCTGCAGGTACAGGCGAGAACTCCGCAGGCGCGGGCTCATCGGCGCAGGCAGATCGCGACAAGCCCCCGCTGCAAGTCGAGGAGCTCAATCCCGTCGCTGCACTTCGGTCCGCGCAATCATCCGACGATCTACAAGCCGAGGCGTCCGTCCCCGCCACAACGCTCGCCTCGATCGCCCCGGACCCGAGCGACTCCCTCACCGTCGTCAAGCAGACGCCAGACGGCAACCTCACCGTCACCGAAGTCTCCGCCACGAATCCGGCACGGACAGCCCGCAAACTCAACGCCGCACCGAAGACCACCGCGTCGCCGGCTAAAACCCGCTCGATCCTCGGCGCCCCCCACGCCGACGGCTCCGCGCGCGACCTGCAGTGGCAGCTCAACCACGTACGCGCCGAAGACGCCTGGCGGGCATCGACGGGCGCGGGTATCACCATCGCCGTGATCGACACCGGCGTCGATGCCGCCCACCCCGATTTGGCCGGTCGCGTCCTGCCCGGGTACGACGCGATCCGCCGCCGCGCTGGCGGCACCACCGATCCAAACGGGCACGGGACCCACGTCGCCGGAGCCATCGTCGGTCACGGCCAGGTCGCCGGAAGCGCCCCCGACGCGCGCGTACTACCGGTCCGCGCGATGGACAACTCAGGCTTCGGAAGCACCGCCGACATCGCCGCCGGAATCGTCTGGGCCGTCAATAACGGCGCCGACATCATCAACATGTCACTGGGCAGCACCGACGCCGATCGCGCCGAAGCGAAGGTCATCAAGTGGGCGTTCAAACGCGGTGTGCTCGTGGTCGCCGCAGTCGGTAACGAGGGCAGCAAGCGCAAGGTCTACCCCGCCGCGTACAAGGACGCCAAACGCGACGCCCAGGTCAAAAAGGACCCAGTACTCGGCGTCGGCGCGGTCCACCGAAGCGGTGCGCATCCGAGCTTCAGTCAACGCGGAAAGTTCGTCGATGTGGCCGCGCCGGGTGTTCGCGTGCTGTCGACGGCTCCTGTTGGCAAGGGTTCGTATGGGTGGCAATCAGGAACATCGATGGCCTCACCGATCACCGCCGGAGTGGCCGCGGTCGCGATGTCACAGTGGAACGCCAGCGGGCGCGCCGGATCGGGGAAGGCTCGCGCGGTCGGCGTCAGTTCGGTCTTGCGATCGACTGCCCGCGACCTGGGTGCGACGGGAACGGACAAACTCTTCGGCAGCGGCGCGGTCGACGCAGTCGCCGCTCTCGCTGCACTGGGCGCGCCAACGGCAGGCGGGATGTCGACCGACGCCCGGCTCATCGGCGGAGCGCGCGGGCGCGCAATCCTGGCGTTCACCACCCCAGCCGGCGCGGACGTTCGCGTCCGGCTGTCCTCGCGCGGTGGCGGCGGCGGAGCACCCGGCGCCGGGTCCGACGCCGACGGCCAGCACGTCTGGACTGGTAAGGGCGGGCGCGAGGTACAACTCTCGATCGCGGCGCTGTCCGACGTTCGGTCCTACACCGCGACCATCTTCTCCACGAGCAACGGTGTGACGTCGCGAACCGTCACCGGCCTGCGGCCCGTGCAACTGCGCGTCTGGTGCCCGAAGAAGATGAAGGTCAAGAAGCGCAGCAAGCTCAAAGTGGCCACGCTGAGCCCGCCCGAGTTCGGCATCCCCGGCGGCGGAATCACCGTGACGTTCACATCGGGCGCCAAGCGACAGGTCACCCGCGTCGTCCCCACCGGCGACGCCAAAGCCGTCGTCCCGGTGCCGCGCATGCGCGGCAAGGTGCGCTTCGAGGTCGCCGCCGACGCCGCCGAGGGCAACTGGCCCACTACCTCCACCGGCCACCGCGTCCGCCTCAAACGCTAACCCCACCCACAACCCCCACCACCATTCCGCCCACCCCGCACCCATTACCTTCTTCCCCCCTCCTCCCCTCCTCTCCGCTACCTCCGCTGCTGGCGCTACCTCCGCTTCCTCCGCTGCTGGCGCTACTGGCGCTTTTCCTTGGGAACATCCGCGGGCTATGGCACCGCCAATGTTCCCCAATATCCACACATTCGCCGGTTCACTCCGCGTCTCCACAACGAACAGGGAGTTCCCAGCGGCGTTGTACAAGACCGGCGCATGGTGGGGCAATGCCCAACGCCAACCGCAGCAGTGTCAACGCCCACCAGCAAGCCCTGGACAACGCCGGACAACAAGCCGGAGTAATCAGTCGCAGCCAACTCCTATTCCTGGGCTGGAGCGACGAAATGGTTCGTTCGCAGGTGAAGGCGAAGCGTTGGCAGCGGCTATTCCCAGGTGTGTACCTCACGAACAACGGCGAACCGACCATGCCGTCTTGGTGGTGGGCCGCTCACCTCTCCGGCGGACCGCGATCGGCGATCGCGGGCGCGGCGGCCCTACAGGTATGGGGAATCGAGAAGCCAGCGTTACCGGTCACCATCGAGATTCCCCACTCGCAGCGAAAGAAGCCGCTGGCGGGGTGCAGCGACACGCTCGTGACCCAGCGCCGCGGATTCGATCGCCCCACACGGCAAAAAGCCGGCCTGCCGCCCACTGTGGCGTTACCCTTCGCGGTCATCGACGTCTGCGACACCCTGGTGGAACATCACGCGATCGCCGACGTCGTGACGCAAGCATGCCGAACCCACCTGGCGTCACCGGAGAAGATTCGACGCGCGCTAGAGGCCTACGCCAAGCTGGGCAATCGCAACGTAATAACTGCCGTCCTCGACGAGGTCGAGGGCGGCGCCGAATCGGTGTTGGAACTGGATGCGGTGACCGATGTCCTGCGGGCACATGGTTTGCCGGAGGGCCGCGGGCAGGTACGCGACCACATCCGCGGGGCAAACGTCCGGTACGACCGCGTGCTCGAGGAATGGGGTGTGGTGTTGGAATTCGACGGCCAAATCGGCCACAGCGGCTACTCCGGCAGGCGCCGGGATCACCATCGCGATAACGAGATCGCGGCCAAAGGCGGCGTCTGCATGCGATTCGGATGGAGCGCTGTCCATGAGTGGCCGTGCGAATCCGCTGCGCAGATCGCCGCTGTCCTCTGGCAACGCGGATGGACAGACTCACCCACACCCTGCGGCCCCAAGTGCCGCCTGTTCAACACCTAGCTCCTCAACCCCACCCCAAGCAAGCCCCTCTTCCGGCGGCTAGACCCGTTCCGCGGCTTCCGTGGGAACATCGCGGCGCTAGAGCAACAGCGATGTTCCCACGGAAGTACGCGTTCGGCGGATCGACGGCGGATCGGGGGGTGGGGGGGACTGGCGTGGGGGTCGGGGTTGAGGGGTCGGGGTTGAGGGGTCGGGGTTGAGGGGTCGGCGTGGGGGTGTGCTGGGGGCAGGTGGGCGAGTGGGGCGGGGAATCCGGCACGGGAGAGGGGTGCGGGTGTCTATTTCGGGGCAAAACAGGGAAGATGGAGTCATGTCGCCCGATCGCAGCCCCGCTGAACCGATGACGAGCGCTCTCCTGCCTGGCCGGGTCGGGTTGTTTGTGCGTCTCGCGGCGCATCCGGGGGGGGCGCACAGGTTTGCTCGACGCGCTGCACACGTATGCCGACCAGATCGCCGACGAGCCCAACACCGAAGCCTTCGTGATCGCTCTCGACCCCGAGGACGAGGACATCGTGTGGCTGTATGAGTGGTTTACCGACGAGGCGGCATTGGAAGCGCATCGCCTCAGTGATCCGTTCATGGAACTGGTGGCCGCGATTCCGGACATGCTCGCCGCGCCGCCCGGGCTGCTGCGGATCGACCCGCTGCGAGTGGATCTCCAGACCGCGGTCTTGGAAGAGAACGCCGCTCTCTGACAACCTGCCGCTGAGAGGCTTCGGCAGCCACAGCCGCGCCCCACGCTCCTGGTCGCCCCCCTCCGCGTCTGGATCCGCGTCCCACGCAACAGTCGTCCCCGCACTCGCGTCCGCCCCGTCCACGTCTGCATCGCAGCCCCGCCGCATCCACGCCCCGCACTCGCGTCCGCCCCATCCACGTCTGCATCGCAGCCCCGCCGCATCCACGCCCCGCACTCGCGTCCGCCCCGTCCACGTCTGCATCGCAGCCCCGCCGCATCCAGGCTCGCGCCTCCCCGTCCACGTCTACTTCCGCGCTCCACGTTCGCAGCCACCCCACGCTGGCGCTCGATCTGGCACGTTTTCACCGGCGCCCCTCCTGGCCGCAGCGCCTATCGCGCGGCGCTGCTAACCTTGGCCCGCACTCGCGCGAGTGGCGGAATGGCAGACGCGCTGGCTTCAGGTGCCAGTGCCCGAAAGGGTGTGGGGGTTCAAATCCCCCCTCGCGCACTTTTTGATCTCGGTATGTCCCAGGGCATCGAAAACTCGTAAAGCCGCAGGGTTCGCGGGTTTTTCTGTTGTTGGGGTTGGGCGTTGTTGTACGAGCAAGACCTAGGTCACGCGCAAGCGAGACCATGCGGGCAAATCCCCCCCCCTGGCCCTGTCGAAGGCGACGAATCTAGCTTAGAGTAGCCACATATCTACGCAGTGTTACTAGCTTCACGCGGGAAGTGATCACGTTGGCAGCGATCGGCTCTAGATAGCGGGTAATAGCACTTGGGTCCGTCGTGCCGGTCGCCCTGAGTCTGGGGCTGCTGGCGAGCGTCCCGTCGGCTACACAAGCCGCAACCCCGAGCGCAACATCCGATGCTCCCTCCGTGCGCGCCAGCTCGGGCAAAGCAGTGGTTAAGTTCAAGGGCAACACCTGCGGCAGTTCTCTGAAGGTCACGTTCAAGGGCGTCAAAGGCGCGGCCAAGGGAACGAAGAAGCGCGCGACGCTGAGCGCTGGTAGCTCAGCCAACCGGCTCAAAGTGAAGCTGCGTGCCGGGCGATACAAAGTCAAGTTCCCCGCGCGAGTAGCGAATGGGTCGTGCCAAAGCGTCGCGTCGTCGACCAAGAAGAAGCTCGTGGTCAAGAGCGGCAAGCGCGCGAAGGTGGCCGTGACCTACACCAATCAACCGGGTGGCACGAATGCAGTGGGTAACGCACGGGCCGCGGAGGTCCTCGCGCGGACCAACCAGGCGCGCAGCACGAGCCAGGTTTGCGGGAGCACCACGTACCCACGCGCCAATCCGCTCACAGCCAACTCGCTACTCCGGTCCGCGGCGCAGGCGCACAGCCAAGACATGGCCGACAACAACTACTTCGACCATACGAATCGCCAGGGGCAATCCCCCTTCGACCGGATGACGGCGGCTGGCTACACCTACTGGGCTGCCGGTGAGAACATCGCCGCGGGCCAACCCACCCCAGCGGCGGTCGTGCAGGGATGGCTGAACAGTCCTGGCCACTGCGCAAACCTGATGAACGCGAATTTCACCGAGCTCGGGGTCGGTGTGGCCACCGGCGGTCGGTACGGAATCTACTGGACCCAGAACTTCGGAACCCCCCGCTGACAGTGCCTCCCATCCCGGACGAATCCACGTAGAACGGATCCGCTGACCACTTCCGCTGCAGAGCCACGAGGCTACTGCGTTGAGCTCGCCTCGGTTGGCGTCGCCGATGGGGTGCTGCTCGGGCGAGGTGCGCTTGGCGCAGGAACAGGTGCGGGCGCAGGGGATGGCTTCTTCGCGGGGCTCGGTGTTTGAGCAGGCTTCTTCGTCGGCTTCTTCGCGGGTTTCTTCGTCGGCTTCTTGATGGGCTTCGCGGAGGAAAGCGTCAATCCGGGGTTCCCCACAGCGGTGAAGGTCCCGTAAGCCGGGCCCTTCACGTTGGTATAGAGGCTCTTGACGACCCCGATCTTCGAGGCACACACCCACGGCCCCCAGCCGCCGCGACTCCGCCACAACGCAGCGGCCGCGCGCACGTTGACGTCTTCGGTCAGCGCCGCGTTCTGGGCGTCGGTGATCGTCTTGTACGGATGCCGAATCAGCCGCAAGCTCGTCTGCAGCGACCCGCCATCATTGAGTTGGAAGACCCCGAAGTCGGTGGTCCCGTTCTGATTCGTCGAGCCGATGAGGTTCGCCTGCCCAGACTCGCATTGCGCGACGGCCATCGCATTACCGACCTCGTCCGCCGGGAAGTTCTGCTGCACCAACGCCAGGATGCGCTTCTGCGACGGGACCTGGCTGGGCGCGACCGCACCCACCACTTTCGGGGCCTTCGCGCGCTTCGCGGCCGGATCGTCTGCGACCGCTGCCCGTTGAGCCGCGTCGACCAGCGGAGCTGCTGGGGGAAGAACAGCATTCGGGTCGCTCGGTGGTAACAACGGAATCCGCGGGGACGACGACGTGGCAGACGCCGCAGGGTCCACGAGCATGTCAGCCATCGGCATCGCCGTGCCCGACTCATCCCGCGTCACTGCGACCGCTGAGCCGGTCCCGAGTAGCAGGACGGTGGTCACGCCAATCGCTGCCCAACTCCTACGGGAGATCACCGGGATTCTCCGCCTAGCGGAAGGGTCGAACTCAGCCATCTTCAGAGCATCGGCACAATCGACTCACGAGCGCACCCCCAGCGCCAATAAATTCGCGGCATTCCCCAAATCCGACCACGATGCCGCGCTGCGGGGCAACTACCCTGGCCGGCTCCGTAGATTCCGGGTAGCGTGGATCTGAGCTTGACCGCCGTTGAGCACCCCGACGAAAGGACAGCCAGGATGAAGACCGTCGACGTAGTAGTAGTCGGGATGGGACCAGGCGGGGAGGCGGTCGCCGGGAGTTTGGCGAAGGCCGGGCTCGATGTCGTGGGGATTGAGGCTGAACTCGTCGGCGGCGAGTGCCCGTACTGGGGCTGCGTCCCGAGCAAGATGATGATCCGGGCGGCGAATCTGCTGGCCGAGGGCGGCCGGATTCCCGGGATGGCCGGGGCGTCGAGCGTTGATCCGGACTTCGCGCCGGTGGCCGAGCGGATTCGCGCCGAGGCAACCGACAACTGGGATGATCAAGTCGCCGTTGACCGGTTCGTGGAACAGGGCGGGACGTTCGTGCGCGGTAAGGGGCGACTGGTGGACACCGACATCGTCGAGGTCGATGGCGAGCAGTTCCGCGCCCGCCGGGCCATCGTCTTTGCGACCGGGACGAGGGCGGCCGTGCCACCTATCTCCGGACTTTCCGACACCCCGTTTTGGACGAACCGCGAGGCAATCTCCGCGACCGAGGCTCCCGAGAGTCTGATCGTCGTCGGGGGTGGTGCGATCGGTAGCGAGTTGGCTCAGGCATTCAGCCGATTCGGCGCCGACGTCACCGTCGTCGAGGGTGCCGATCGTCTGTTGCCCTACGAGGAGCCCGCAGCGGGCGAGCTCATCGCTGACGTATTTGAGAGCGAAGGGATGGTCGTGCGGACCGGGGCAGCGGTTGACGCTGTCTCCTACTCCGACGATGGCGGTGGACGGTTCACTGTCACCGTCAACGGCGAGGAACTGACTGCCCAGAAGCTGCTCATCGCAACCGGTCGACGTACCGATGTTGCGAGCCTCGGGCTAGATCACGTCGGCGTCCCAGCGGATGCCCGGTTCATTCCGGTGGATGATCGACTCCACGTCGCGCAGAAGGTGTGGGCCGTTGGCGACATCACCGGCAAGGGCGCGTTCACCCACGTCGCGATGTACCAAGCGGGGATCGCGACGGCGGCGATTCTTGCCACGGATAGTGACGGTGGCGTCGGCGGCAGCTCAGACGGAGCGGGTGGCGTAGCCGGAAGCGACTCCGGCACAAGCAGCGAAAGCACACGCAGCGAAGAGTCGGCCACTGACTCAGCGTCCTCCGTTAGCCCGGCGCCAGCCGACTACTCGTCGCTGCCCCGCGTGACGTTCACCGATCCGGAAGTTGGCTCCGTCGGAATGACCGAGGAACAAGCCCGCGACGCCGGCCTCGACATCCGCGTCGGGCGTGCGGACGTGCCGTCAACGGCGCGTGGCTGGATCCACAAAGCAGGCAACGAGGGCTTCATCCAGGTCATCGAGGACTCCACGACCGGCACGCTCGTCGGCGCAACCAGCATCGGCCCAGTCGGTGGCGAAGTGCTCGGCGCCCTCGTCGTTGCGGTGCATGCGAAGGTTCCCGTCGCGACGCTGACGTCGATGATCTACGCGTACCCAACCTTCCACCGCGGCATCGAAGACGCGCTAAACGACTTGTCGTAGCGCCGATCGGGTAGCGACACCACTGCGGTCTTGTCTGAACTTGAGTGGGCGAATACCCTCGGTGGTACCGCTAGCTCGCCCGGCCAACTTGAGGAGCCAACCCACATGGTCACCACCACCTACCTCGTCAAAGGCATGACCTGCTCGCACTGCGTGTCCGGCCTGACCCAGGAACTCTCACCGCTAACCGGCGTGACCGGTATCAACATCAACCTCGTGCCGGATGGCTTGTCTGAGGTCGTCGTGACAAGTAACGATCGTATCGATCTCGCAGAGGTTGAGGCGGCGATTGACGAGGCCGGGCACGAGCTCGACTCCGTCGTTGAGGGCAGCTAGCGCGTCGACTACCCGCAGGTCTCCGCCGAGGAACCCAAAGACCTCGCTGGACTCGACGCGCAAGTCCAGCGACTCGACGGTCGCGAAGTCCCCAAATCGCTTGGTCAACCCGAACGTCTGTATCGCCGGCTGATTCATCCGGTCTCACGACCCCTTCATCACATGCCCCGCGCCACCCAAGGCCCAAAAGCCCAACGCTTCTCTTCAACTCTACCCCTGTGTTCTGTGCCATATCTTCCACCGATTCTGGGCTCCTCCACGCTCAGAATCCTGCTCTGAGGGGCCGCTCGCACGCTCTCGCCCGGAAATGGGATTAAGGGTCCAGAGACTGGGCATTCTGCAATTGAACAACAACAACCTGGAGTAAACAATGAAAAGTACGACCCACGGCCTTACAGGCCTCACCCATATCCGATCCATCTCTGCGGTCACGCAGGAGCTGTCCCACCTACCCGGGGTAACGGGCGTGACCCTCAAAGTCGAGGCCGGCGGCGTCTCGCTGATGACCCTGACCGGCACGAGCACACCAACGGAGGCCGAGATCGCCGCCGCCCTGCGCACCGTCGGCTGCGAACTGCTGCCAATGGCAGCCGCCTAACCCGCAACGCCGAACTAGTGGGGTTCAATCCGTGCGCTCTAAACGCGCGGATTGAACCCACGGTTCGCATTTTGGTCCGCCAGGGCTTGTGACCGTCAGATGAGGGCTTGGAGTTGCTCCTCGGGGAACCTTCCGGCGACGCGTAGCAGCATCTCGCCCTGGGCGGACAACAGGATGAAGGTCGGCATCGAGTTGATGCGCATGACCCGCCAGGACTCGAAGCTCTCGTCCCACACCATCGTGGGTTGCGTCAGCTCGTGTTTGGCCACGAAGTCTTCGGCCTGCCCGAACGAATCCTGGGTGCCGATCCCGACCACCGTTACCCCAGCGGCGTTAGCCTCCGCGAACGCATTCACCTTCGGAGCCTCGGCGTTGCAGTAGGGGCAGTGCGGTGCCCACGCCCACACGAGAGTCGGCCTGTCCGCAACCGTCAAGGTGGCTAGATCGACGTCGGCGCCACCGGTTATCTCGCGAACCTGGACCGCCGGAAGTACCTGCGGCGCAGGAACGACCGCGCCTGCGGTGCCCGGCAGTGGGGACGCGGGCGCAGCGGGAGCTGACGTTGCGGGAGCTGACGCTGCCACTGGTTCGCTCGATTCAGTTGCGCCGTAGGTCGCGGCTCCGCACGCACTGAGCAGCAGAGCCGCCACACCCAGCACGGGAACAACAAGCTTCGTCCTTCCGCGCCGAGATCGCCGCGTTGCTTCTGCGCCCGAACGCTCACCCACCATCCTCGTCATATCTCCCGAAACCCCCAACGCATGAAATTCCTTCCATCAGGCCACCCTTTCGCCGCGCCACGCCCACCTTCCCCCGGTCCGCGACGCAACCACCCGGTCCCCCGGACTTCCCTGGGAACATCGTTGGTGCCAGAGAGCCGGAATGTTCCCTGGGAACTGCGGGTTTGGCGGGCATTGGCGACTGAGATGCGCCGAGGGTGTTGCGCGGGCAGTATTCGTGGCGCCTGCCGAGATCTTGTGGAGATCGTCGGAATCCAATACGTCCAAAGGGGGATCCGACGACCGGGGTCAACAAGCGAAGGATCCAGCCCGCCGATTTGACTAGTTGCACGACAACGAGGGTCATCGTGACGCAGTACTACTGGTCGGCTGAGGGCGGGGGACTCAGCCGGCGAGTAAATCCGAAGCACCACCAGTTGGGACATGGATCCAGCCCTCAATCGTGGCTAGGCGCCGGTCCGTGGCAGTTGTTGGTGCGGTTGATTCGTGGTGCTGCACCGCCCGAGCAATGAGCGCGCAGATCATCGAATCGAAGGCATCGTGGCTGGTGCGGCACAGAGCGGCAGCGTCGTCGTCGATGAACCGCAGCCATGGCATCCGCACGAGCAACTCGTCAACCATGTCCGACACGACCCCTGCGGCACTGGCCCCCTTGTATCCCCGACTAGTGAGCCCCCAATGCCGCAGGGCGGCGGCGGGATAGGTCTCGGCGACCAGTCCGCTGCCGTCCCGGTTGACGTCGAAACCTGCGGCGGCCAGCCGCGATTCGAGCCGCGCGTAGCGGATCGCGACGATGCCGATCAGGTCCGTCGAGACCGATAGCGGCCAGCGGCCATCCACCTGCGCAGCAAGCTGCCGATCCGTCTGGCGAAACCGTAGATTGCGAAGCTCGTCGTTGTGAGTCAGGTCGTTTGAAGGCCAGGGCTCACCGCGCGCGTGCGCGCTAACCGCCTCGACGAAGCCGACGGGCCAACCGAACGGGCAGTCGATACCAACCTTTGTGGCACCAGAGATCAGGGCGAGCAGTCCGGGGTCACTGGTGTCGGGTTCGAACGAGATGACGGCGTACGAGTCGCTCCAATCGATCGCGCAGGCGGCGGTCTTGGTCGCCTGCGAGGCGAGATCGATACCGATCGTTCGATTCACCACGGGCACAACGGCGGCGAAGGCTTTGCCGGATGCGGACGATTCGGTACTCACGAAAATCAACGTACTGCCTGACCGCGGTCGTGACCGAAGCGGCGTAAATGAAGGCGGCGTATTGGGGGTTGGCACGTAGCGTCGCCTCCGATAACGTACAACTTAATGGTTGTAGATGAGGAGCTGACGGATGGCGAGGTGGACCGGATCTTCCGGGCCCTCGCCGATGCCACGCGCCGGGACATCCTTCGCCGAACTCTTGCCGGTGAGGCGTCGGTTTCTCAACTCGCGGCCGCGTATGACATGTCGTTCGCGGCGGTACAAAAGCACGTCGCTGTTCTGGAGGGAGCGGGGCTCGTGGCCAAGCGAGCGCAAGGGCGCGAGCGGTTCGTTCGTGGCGATCCGGCAGCGATCCGGCGCGCCCAGCAGTTGCTGCGTCGATACGAGAAGATCTGGGTCGCCCGGATCGATCAGCTCGACACCCTCCTAGCCGAAGACCCTGACTGATGCCCACGAACCAACAAGTCCACTGCCGACCCGTACCCACCACCTGAACAAACCCATACCGAACACAGATACAGACCCAGCACTCAGCACCCAGCACCCAGCACCCAGCACGGAACACGCAGCACCCGGCACGCAGCACGCAGCACGCAGCACGCAGCACGGAATCAACCGCAATCGAATGCGCCAAAGAAAGGTCCCCGCCATGCCCGTCACCTCGATCACGACCGACCCAGAAGCCCTCACCATGACCGTCATTGCGGACTTCGCCGCGTCGGCCGAGCGAGTCTGGGATGCCTACGCCGACCCACGCCAAATCGAGCGGTTCTGGGGACCGCCGGAGTACCCGGCGCAGTTCACCCGCCACGACTTCGCAGTCGGAGGCCGCTCTGCGTACTCCATGACTGGACCGGAGGGGGACCGCCACGACGGCTACTGGGAGTGGATCGCCGTAACCCCGCAGACTAGCTTCGAGATTCTCGATGGCTTTGCTAACGCAGACGGATCGCCCAACGACGACATGCCAGCAATGCGAATGACCGTCACCTTCGACGCCACCGGCACCGGCACCCGCACCCGCACCACGATGATCTCGTATTTCACCTCGCTTGAAGCGCTCGAACAGATCGTCGAGATGGGCGCGGTTGAGGGCGCTCGCTACGCGATGGGCCAGATGGATGTGGTGCTCGCGGATCTGCATACGTTCGCCGCGGATATTCCGACGTTCGCGCAGATTCTCAGCGACACCCAGGTCCGCGTCAGCCGCGTGATCGACGGCAGCGGCGAGCAGGTCTGGCGCGCCCACAACGACGCCGACCTGATGAAGCAGTGGATGCTCGGGCCTGATGGATGGACGATGCCGGTGTGCCAAGTCGCAACCGAGGTCGGCGATTCCTACCGCTACGAGTGGGCGCCCGACGGCAGCGGCGAGGGTGGTTTCGGGTTCGAAGGCGAGCTGCTGGAGTCGGCGCCTCCACACCGCGCCGTCACCACCGAGAACATGATCGGCATGCCGGGCGGGGGGACGACGAACGAACTCACCCTCACCCCAATCGCGGACGCCACCCTCTTAACGCTCGTGATCACCTACCCAAGCAAGGAGCTACGCGACACGATCCTGGCTACCGGCATGACCGACGGTATGGAGGTCTCCTACCAGCGACTTGAGACGGTCGTCAACTAGTCAGATTCGGGGCAGCGCTGGCACAGTCTGTAGGCAACGTCCGGGCAGTACGCAAATCGTTGCGTGGGTAAGGATCGGGCGGTGTCGGCAACCGTTTCGGCTTCGTTGGTCTTGCGGTCACTGAGCCGAGGTTCGGTCGCCCGCACGATCAGGTTCGTAACCAGGCCGACCAACAGCGCGATCACCATGCCGAGCGCGGTAAAGGCAAGTCTTTCCCCACCAACGACGACAGTGCTCCCACTGGCCGATCCGAAGAACACGACCGCCGGGGGGGGGTCAGCAGGGCGGCGTACATCCAGTACGGCCGCTGCAACAGGCTCAGGGTGAGCGCCGCCGTGATCAACAGCAGGCGACCAACGGCCTGGAAGCACGGGTGCGACTTTGCCCGAAATACGTGCGCCGATGCCACGTCCGCGAACACGCGGTATAGGCCGAACCCACCCAGCTAGACGCCCTCGTGGGCGTCCACCCGACCGTCGTCGATAGCTCTCAGAAGCTCCACGTGGTCGTGCTCGTTTTGGTCCGCGTAGTCCTCCGAGAACGACACGATCGCTTTGTCTAGAGCGTTGCTTGTTCCCAGATATGCCGCGATCGCGATCCGGTCACCGGAACGAGCGTGGGCACGTGCCAGCGTCCACCCGCAGACCTTGGCGTAGACGTTCATGAGGTTCGGGGTCATCCCATCGATATCCGCCGAACCCTTGCCATCACGCAACTGCCGAAAGTAGAAGTCGCGCGATTCGCCGTCGGGCCCGACCATCCGGTTCCAGCCGAGAAAGATGTCGCTGACCGCCTGCATGAGCTTTTGGCCGACGACCGCGCGCTCGCCCGCGTTGGCGAACTCACTCGCGCCGACGTAGGGCTCAAGGACCGACTCCTGCGCCTGCTTGACCTGGAGCAGCAGCGGGTCGCTAAGGTCGCGACCGATCATCAGCAACACCCAGCACCGCGTGCCGACACTGCCGACGCCGACGACTTTGTGGGCGATATCGACGAGCTCATACTGCTCCAGCAGGATCCGGCGATCATCGGGCAAGGTGGAGCGGTACTCACGCAACATGTCGTGTAGCGACGCCGCCACCTCCTGGGCGTTCTCGGGCGGTAGTAGCTCATCGAGCGGGATCATCAGTGGCGGCTGAGAGATGAACCGCGCCTTGCCATCGACGGTCTCGGTCAGCTTCCCGAACGCTTGCTCGCTGTCCCTGCCAAGCGCCTTGTCGCGGCCCTTTCGCGCCTTTTTGAGGGTCTTGGCGTCAGCGTCGGGGCCGAAGCGTGTGAGCATCCGATCGATGTCGAGTTTCGCGTACCAAACCTCGAGGTTCCCCTGCTCGGCGAAGTCGGCCATCGCCTCGCGGTAGGAGCGCACGACGGATCTGATGATGCGCTCGCGGATCGTCTGGTCGAATCCGCGGCTACGGGCGGCGACGGCGAAGCTGCCAGCCAGGCGTTTTACGTCCCACTCCCACGGTCCCGGGGTCGTCTCGTCGAAGTCGTTGATGTCGAATACCAGGCTACGTTCCGGTGATGAGTAGACGCCGAAGTTAACCAGATGCGCGTCACCACATACCTGCACGAGCAGCCCGGAGTTGGGGGTCGTCGCCAAGTCCGCAGCCATGACGGCGGCAGCGCCGCGGTAGAAGGCGAACGGTGATGCGGCCATGCGCCCGTTGCGGATAGGGATGAGTTGGGGTGTCCGCGATTCCGCCTGCTTGGCCAGGATGGCGATCGGATCTAGTCGATCGGCGGCGGCCGTGAACCCCGCGTGGCTCTCGAGCGGGACGGCAACGCGGGCGGCCTTGCCGCACTCGACTCGCGCCACGACATGGGGGTGCTCGACCACTGCGGCTTTGGACGCCTTGCCGACCTTCGATCGCTTGGCCGGTTTGGGCTGCTTCGCTAGCTTCGCCTGGTTCGGGTTCTTCGGCGGCTTCGCCTGCTTGGCCGGCTTCGGCGGCTTGGCCGGCTTCGGCGGCTTGGGCGGCTTGGGCGGCTTCGGCGGCTTCGCCTGCTTGGCGGCAGCACCTGTCTTGGACGGCTTCGGTGTCTTTGATGCTTTTGGCATGGCTACTCTCGCACGGGTTTCGGTGGTGCCAGTGGGGACGTGGGGAGCTTACGCCAAAACACGACCCAACATCGTTGCGAAGAAGCAGACACACTGCTGTGATGGGAACCGACTGGGCGAGCTACCTCGAGGATTACCACGAACGCAACGCCGGGATCACCGAGGCGTTACTCGACCATTCAACCCACCCGGACGGTCGTGGTCCCTACGACTACCTCGCGGCGCAGATTCCGGTCGCCACAACAAGCATCCTGGACGTCGCGTCAGGGTCCGCGCCAACTGCAGCCCGCATACCGCAGACCGTGGCGTACCACGGCTTCGACCGATCCCGCGGCGAGCTCGCGGTCGCGGCAAAGAACTATCCCGGGCGCCTATTCGTCCAGGCCGACGCCAAAGCGGTTCCGTTCGCGACCGCGAGTGCGGATACCGTCATTTGTTCGATGGCATTGATGCTGCTCGACCCGCTGGTAGAGGCGATCTGCGAGATCACCCGAGTGCTGCGACCCGGTGGCACGTTCGTGGCGATGTACCCGTCGATTGGTCTGCCGAAACTGCGCGAAGTCCCGACCATCATCGCCCTGTGCGCGGCTCTGCGCTCCGCGCCAGAGTTCCCCAGTCATCTCCGAAAGTCCGGGATCACGAAGACGTTCGCCGAGGCCGGCCTACAGCTCGACAGTTACGTCAGCCGCCGGTACACGATCCCAATCGAATCCGACGCCGACGCTGCACGACTCGTGACCGGTCTGTATCTACCGAGCGTTCCGCCCGAGCGCATCGCATCCGCCCAGGCTGCCCTAGCGAAGCGAGCCGGACCCGCAACGTCACTGCCGATGTACATCACCCACGTGAGCGCCAGAGCTGAATCCTGAGAGCTGGGGCAAAGCGCACCCTCTAGCTATTCGTTGACTTCGTCACCGCGCTCTTCTTCGGCGTGGGGGTGGTGCTTGATGTCTTCTTCGTGGCGACGTTCGTCTTGGCTCTCGCCGTGCTCGCCTTCGCCGTGCTTCGGTTCGTGACTCATTCCGGTCTCCTAGCAAGTCGCCATCGGTCATGCGCGGACTCCCGCGCCGTCCTCATCGTTCCACGCAAACGCGCCGGAGTCCCGAGGAACCTACGCCGTATCAGCGAGCGCCTCGGCCGATCGTGGATCAGCAGTGTTGAGATACGGCCGCGCCGCCTTGACGACGAGGTTCGTGACAAGGCCAATCAACAACGCGATCATGCGACCCCCGCAGTCGTGAAACCGAGTCCTCACGTGCTTGGTGACGGACCGACAGGGTCATTCGGCCACCACCGCCGACGCAGCCACAAAGAGACGTATACGAGCGCGACCAGTACCGGCACCTCGATGAGCGGTCCAACTGCGCCGGTCAGGGCTTGGCCGCTCGTTACACCCCAGACCCCGATACTGACCGCGATCGCGAGCTCGAAGTTGTTCCCGGCCGCGGTGAAGGCGACGGTCGCGGACTTCTCGTAGTTCAGGCCCAACTGCCGGGCGAGCAGCATCGAGGCGAACCACATGATGAAGAAGTAGATGAGCAGCGGAATCGCAATCCGCACGACGATCAGCGGGTTGCCGACCAGGGCGCTTCCCTGGAGTGCGAACAGGATGACGATCGTGAACAGCAGACCCCACAGGGCGATCGGCGCGATCCGCGGAGCGAACACATTGTCGTACCAATCGGTCCCGCGCCGAGCGACCCCGATGCGTCGCGTCAGGTATCCGGCGGCCAGCGGTAACCCAAGGAAGATGACCACAGCCTTCGTGATCTCTAGTGTCGAGAACACCACATCTTCGGTGCTCAACCCCAACCATCCCGGCAGGATCGCGAGATAGAACGTGCCGAGCAACGCATAGCCCAGGATTTGGAAGATCGAGTTGATGGCGACGAGCAGGGCGCCGGCCTCACGGCTCCCGCACGCGAGGTCGTTCCAGATCAACACCATCGCGATACAACGCGCGAGACCGATGACGATCAGGCCAGTTCGAAATGCCGGTTCGTCGGGAAGGAAGATCCACGCGAGGGTGAACATCAGCGCTGGACCGATCACCCAGTTGAGGACCAGGGATAGCCACAACATTCGACGGTCGCCGGTGAGGTGACCCATCTCCTCGTACTTCACCCGCGCCAGCACTGGATACATCATCGCGAGCAGACCGATGGCGATCGGCAGACTCGTTCCATCGACACTGACCGCGTCGAGGGCGGACTGCAACGAGGGAATCGTGCGGCTCAATAGGAGCCCGAGTCCCATCGCCAAGGCAATCCAGACGGGCAGGAATCGATCCAGCGGCGACAGGCGGCCGACAACATGGCGCTGCGCATCGCTGGTCGCCGACGCCTCGTCGCGACTCACCATCTACCCACCCCCTTGTTCGCCGTTTACCAAGTCTTAACCCAAGCGCAATACCGAAGATTCCTCCCATGAACCTACCGGAGTCACAATCGGTTTCATGAGCAGTTGGCACGAGCGAATCGCGCCCGGTACGGGCATCACCACGGCTTACAACGTCGATCTATCATTCCACCTCGACGACGAAGACTCCACAAGTCGCAAGCGTCGGCTCGCGCTGGTCCAGCAAGCTCTCAAACAAATCAGCACCCGCGATGATCGCCTAGCGTCCTGGCACCTAACTCACGCTGCCACCTCGGACTGGGTCCACATCAGCGCCATCGTCCTCGCGTGGGCACCAGGTGAGGTCGCGCACCTCAGCGAGAGTTGGATGCGATCCGCGATCGCCGCCGCGAACCTCGGATGCGAAAACCCAGCGGCAAAACTTCCCAGACAGCGCGACAGCCGCACCGATCGAGCGACCGCATTCGACTCCGTCACCGCCCAAGTCAGCGCCACCATTTAGATTCGATCGCTGATTGATGGCTGCTACTTACCCAATAGCGATCTAGTAGCGGAGCGGATGGAGAACTGCCCGTCCTGCGGACAGCTACGGAGTGGCGGGTTCGGCGACGGGTTCGCGCTCCGTTTTAGCCCAGGTTTTGGGGCTCTTGGTGTCTGAGTGGGGAGCCGTAGTTAGCGCGTCGTCTGGGTTTTAGGTCAGGGATCCCGGCATCGTTGGAGTTGTTCTAAGACTTCGACGATTTGGAGATCCCTGACAGTGATTGACGTTACCGGCTTTGCGGAGGCCCTGCTGGGCCTTGATGGATTCCGTATTCTAGACGTGTTTGAGGCTTCGCAGGAGCTGGTGATCACGATCGAATCGACCCTTGACCGGGTCGGTTGCGCTGGCTGCGGGGTGCGCGCGCAATCTCAAGACAGGGTCACAGTTGATGTTCGGGATTTGCCGTGTTTCGGTCGTCCGGCGCGGCTGGTGTTGATCAAGCGGCGGTGGCGTTGCCCGGAACAGTTATGCGATGCCAAGACATGGACCGAACTCAGTGAACATGTCGATACCCAAGCGGTGATCACCCGCCGTGCCGGGGTGGAAGCGTGCCGTCAGGTCGGGCAACTGGCCCGGCCGGTGTCGCGGGTCGCTGAGGAGTTCGGGGTGTGCTGGTGGACAGTGATGAACGCCGTCATCGAACACGGCACCCCGCTTGTTGATGACCCGGATCGGGTGGGTGAGGTTGCCCACCTCGGGGTTGATGAAACCTCGTTCCTGGCAGCTAACCGCGATCACTCGACGCTGTATGCCACCAGCATGGTCGATCTTCAGAAACGTGTCGTCATCGACATGGTCGAGGGTAATAGTGCTGCTGACCTGCGCACATGGACCGCGAACGCTGATCCGGTTTGGCTGGCGGGTATCGACGTTGTCGCCACAGATTTGGCCCAATCTTTTCGCGCGGGACTGTCTCCGCATCTAGATCACGCCCAACGTGTCGCCGATCCATTTCACGTCGTCCGGGTTGGGAACCGGTGCCTGGACAAAGTACGACGACGAGTACAAAACGAGACACTAGGACATCGCGGACGCAGAGTTGATCCGCTGTACAAGATCCGTAAACTGCTCCTCACCGGCGCCGAACGCGTCACCCAGAAAGGCCAGGACCGTGTGCTACTCGGGCTGCGCGCCGGTGACCCCAACAACGAAGTGCTCGGCGCGTGGCTGGCGAAAGAATCCGTCCGCGACGTCTACCTGGCTACGAACCGGGCCCAGGCAGAGCTACTCCTGGACAAGGCCATCGCGGGCTGCCAGGGCGATCCCGTCGCCGAAGTCCGGTCCCTAGGGCGAACCCTGAAATCGTGGCGAAAAGAGATCCTGGCCTACCACGAGACCGGTGCATCCAACGGTCCAACCGAGGGCCTGAACCTGTGCATAAAGAAAGTCAAACGCTGCGGCCATGGCTTCCGAACATTCCAGCACTACCGGCTGCGAGTACTACTCCACACCGGCGGCGTGAACTGGCCAACCCAACCCAAACCACCGCGCATCAGAACCCACGCTCCCCACTCAGATGCGTAGAGCCGGTTTTGGTCCCCTTGAGCTGGCGGAAGAGGCCGAGGAAGACGACCGGCCACATGAACCAGATGTAGGCGTAGTACGACGGGAACAGCTTCATGACCGGCCAAATTCCCCGCCACCCCAGACCTCGGGCACTGACGATCACACCCATTCCGAGCGGACCGAATGTCAAAGCAACCGTGAACAGCAGCGCCCAGACATTGCCGAACGGGAAGAGCGGAACTTGAAAGATTAGCGCCGCGAGAAGGGCGATGATCACGGCCGAACCAACGATGATCTGCAGCAATGGCATAAACAGTGTCATCATCGCGTCGAAGCGGCGTAACCCGGTCAGGTGGTAGGCGTGCAGACGACTGGCAGAACCGATCACCTGCAAGTTTCCCTGCATCCAACGCGTGCGTTGGCGGTAAAGCTTGCGGCGTGAGTTCAACCCCTGCTGGCTGACGTTCGTGCGCGGCTCATGCTCACATACCCACCCGCGCTCCAACAGCCTTAGACCAAGCTCTTGATCTTCGGTGAGGAAGTCCGACCACGGACCCTCCGGCCCCGCAACGCTGGTCAACGCGGACAGCCGATTGAACTGGCCGTTACCGCCCATGAAGGCGGTCCCCCACTCCGATCGGCCCACTTGGAATAGGCCACCGAAGATCTTGAACTCTTGGGCTTGCATGCGGGTCAGCCACGACTCTTGGTTATAGATCGCGACCCGAACCTGGACGCCAGCTAGGCGCGGATTGGTGAAGTGACCAGCGACGTAGGAGGGCGCATCTGCCGCCAACCGACCGTCCGCATCAACGATGACAACAATGGTTCGATCCGGTGTCCACTGCTCATAACGCGGCGAGCTCAGGACGTTCTCCTGCAGGAATTCCAACGCATTGTTCAGGGCTGCGGCCTTACCTTTGCGGGCGTTAGGCGCAACCCGAGTAAGGACGGCAAGATCGGGGCCACCGATCCGTTCAAGCACCTCGCCCGTGTCATCGTCGGAGCCGTCGTTGATGACGAGCGCGATCTTGTTCTTCACGTTCACGCTACGCAAACGCGCGACCGAGTCCGCAATCGTCACCCCTTCGTTCAATGCCGGAACAAGGAATACCCAGAGGTAGTCATCGTCGTCACCTAAGGGACGTTCCTCGAGGCGCGCCATGAACTTGCCGCCGGCGATGTAGAGCACGATCGTCCACACCCAGCCAAGCAAGATTGCCGACAGCGCAATCGAATACCACGCCCACTCCAACCACGATGTGAGAGTCATCAGCTCGCCGAATTTCCCGGTAGGTCAGGGGCGTCGCCACTTGGCCGACGCCACAGCCACGCGAGCACTAATGCCGTCAACAGCGCAATCGCGATGAGCGTTGCGAGGATGTACGGAATCAGGCTTGGGTTGGGAGGCGCCTGCGCGATCGTTAGCGTTTGCGCGGGTGCCCCCGGGAGCTTGGTGACGACCTGATTATTCAGCGCCGCCCAGCCGTTGGGGTTGATGCTCCTATGTTCTGTCAAGCCGCTTTTAGGCCTTGATCCAAGTTGCGGGGCGCGGTTTTGACGGCTGGCGTTGGCACGAGGCAGTGGTAGACCTGCCGGGCGAGGTAGCGCTTGAGAC